>Ga0307425_1000042_pt1 | contig 62837 bp, 49 predicted proteins | sample SalMarWE160330MG_FD_202152 | JGI IMG/M metagenome (GOLD analysis project Ga0307425, IMG submission 202152) | Salt marsh sediment microbial communities from the Plum Island Ecosystem LTER, Massachusetts, United States - WE1603-30 | ecosystem: Environmental > Aquatic > Marine > Intertidal zone >... | reverse complement strand
CCGCTTCTGTCTGGAGGCCTGTCCTTACAAGGTGATCTATTTCAATTTCATTACCAAGACCAGCATGAAATGTATCTTTTGCTACCCCCGGCTTGAGCAAAATGTGGCCACTGCATGCTCGCGCCAATGCACCGGGCGGGTCAGGTTCCTGGGATTTATGGATGACAAAAAGGGCCCGATTTACAAACTGGTGAATGTATGGAAGGTGGCCCTGCCCCTTCACGCGGAGTTCGGCACCGAACCAAATGTCTTTTACATTCCACCCCTGTCGCCCCCCCGGCTTGATGACGAGGGCAAGGTTGACCCTTCCAAGCCCCGCATCCCCACGGCCTACCTGCGTTATCTGTTTGGCCCTGAGGTGGAAAGGGCACTTGAAACCATAAAAGAGGAAAGGGATAAGGTCAGACAGGGTGGCAAATCAGAGCTGATGGAGATCCTGATTGCAAAACAATGGGAAGGCATGTTCGAGCCGTTTAGCAAAGATCCATCCATTTTGGAGAGGCCGGTCCCCAAAAAGACAGAGGCCTAACTTCTTAGACGGAGCAAATAGGGATAAATAATGTTGAACATACAAACCAAACCCTTACGTACACAACAGGAAAATCATGTCGCCAACCGGAGCCGTACTTACTCCCTGCTCGCAGAGGCATACCGTTACCCTGATGACGCATTCAGGGATCAGGCCAGGCATGGCGACCTTTATCAGGCATTGCGGACCTTGTTCTCCGATCTGCCTTATCCCCTCGCGTGGATCAGGGAGGAGGAGAAGGCCCTCCGATCACTCAACCATGTAAAAGATGATGATATAGAGGTGGAGTTCATCCGTCTGTTTGAAGCCGGTCCGGGCAGTCCCCCCTGCCCCCTATTGGAGGGCGCTTACCGTGAAAGCCGAAGAAGTATCATGAGGGAACTGATCCTTTTTTACAATCACTTTGGGCTGAGTTACGCCGAAGGCGCCCAGGATGAACGACCAGACCATATATGCCTCGAAATGGAGTTTCTTCATTACCTCACTTTTAAAGAGCTCCACGTGGTCCAGAAAGATTCTTCCTGTTTGAGCTATCTCAGGGCGCAGAAAGACTTTCTGGAACGCCACCCGCTTAGCTGGGTGGAAAAAATGGCGGAAAGGATTGATCGGATCAAGAAGAACCGTACACTCGATGCGTGCCAAGAGGTCATTCTCTTTTATTGGGGTCTTGCCTCCCTGACGGTCCGGTTCCTGAAAGAGGATTGCCGGTATCTACAGGCCGTGCTAACCGAACCGGTTTAGCGTTTTGAAACGAGCAATGATGCCTTTTAGAAAAATAACCGAAACTCAGTTATGGCGATCCATCTTTCGACACCAATTTGAAGACACACCGCGAAATCGGGCACTGACCGTACTATCCAATTTTTTTCTACATATCCATCCCGTCAAGCTGCCGAAGAGTTCTATCCGAATACGTTTTACATTCTGTCTGGGGGGCCTCACCTTTTTCATGTTCCTTGTAGAGACCGTAACCGGAATCCTGCTAATGTTTTACTACCGGCCCGTGCCTGAATATGCGTATCTGGACATGAAACTCCTGGAGCACACCGTACGGTTCGGCATGTTTTTAAGGAACATGCACCGGTGGGCAGGACATGCCATAGTAATCCTGGTCATGCTGCACATGTTGCGGGTATTTCTCACGGGCTCCTATAAGCCCCCTCGCGAATTTAATTGGGTCATTGGTGTGGGCCTGCTGGTTGTAACACTCCTACTCAGCTTCACCGGCTACCTGCTACCATGGGACCAAATAGCCTTCTGGGCTATCACGATAGGATCAAAAATGGCGGCTGCAACCCCATTTCTGGGCGCTGACGGTCCATTTCACGAATTGCTGGGCATCCATCCTGGAAACGATATGCGGTTTCTATTATTGGGCGATGTGGATGTGGGCCCCAATGCCCTTCTCAGGTTTTATGTGCTTCACTGTGTGCTCTTGCCTCTTGTGTGTGTTGTCTTGATGTTCGTTCATTTCTGGAGGGTACGCAAGGACGGGGGAATATCCAGGCCGCTTTAGACCTTCATCCAGTAATGCCTTAGAGGAAAGGGAAGGCAGTCAAAAAGGACGAAATGAAAGAACAAGAAAAAAAAGATAAGGTCTTTGCATTTCCGGACCTCGCATTCAAGGAATTGCTTGCCATGCTGTTGGCCATGCTGGTTTTGACCATCTGGTCCCTCAAAGTGAATGCGCCACTCGAGAGTATCGCGAACCCCAACTGGACCGAGAATCCCGCTAAGGCCCCATGGTATTTTGTCGGACTTCAGGAAATGCTGGTCTATTTCGACCCCTGGATTTCAGGTGTGTGTATACCTTTCTTGATTATCATCGGGCTTTCTCTTCTCCCCTACCTTGATCCCAATCCAAAAGGTGCAGGACAATACAACCTTCGCGAGCGTCGTCTCATTGTGCCTGTGTTTCTATTTGGCTATGTATTATGGTTCACCTTGATTCTGGTGGGAGCGTTTCTACGGGGCCCCAACTGGCAGTTCTACTGGCCGTGGGAGGACTGGTCTATTCCCAAAGAGGCAGAACAGACCCTTGTCAATCTCCCCAGGCCCCTCGGTCTGGGTATCCTGGGTGCCTATTTCGGTCTGGGACTGATAGTGCCGGCCTGGTTAGGAAAAAACCTCTTTAAAAAGATGGGCATCATAAGACACTTGATATCCTGGGGTATGGTTATGCTTATGTTTGGTATTGTCGGCAAGATGATCCTCCGGATCTTCTTCCATGTGAGATACATCTTTGCCTCGAGCCATTTTTCCATCTGAGCTTTCATAGAGGCGTTATCGTTATGGCACTGGTTAGAGCACCATTAGGTTATCGTATTGTCTTTGTAGTCCTTATGCTCGGCCTCTTTGGACTAATGCTTGTTGTCTTTAAGACAGAAGGCACTCAAGAATGGCAGGGATTTCAGGATCGATATCACGCCATGTACAAAGAACTTTTGACCAAAAAAGCCCGAGAGTCAAAAAGAAAAGGGGACAAGACGGACCTGAATAGATGGAACCGCCTCCTTTCGGAGGCCAATAACTTCAATGGGTACCATATCAGCCAGGTCTTCTTGCCTGATGCAGGGGTTCGGGACCTCTGCCAGACCTGTCACATGACAATGGAAAACACCCTATTCAAGAATGCCCCGAACCCCCTGCGTTCTCATCCCGAGGCCATACTCCACCACCACAAACCAAATCGGTTTGGTTGCACCCCCTGCCATCAGGGGCAGGGTGTGGGACTCACGAAAGACAAGGCACATGGGATTGAGAAAAACTGGCCCCTGCCTCGCGTGCCCGAAAAGTATGTCCAGGGCCTTTGTCTTGGATGCCATGAAAGCCCCTTCGGGCTGAAAGGAGCAGAAAAGGCAGAGAAAGGGCGAACCCTTTTTATTGAACACGGGTGCTTTGGATGTCATGAGACCCGCACATTGCGGGCCTTGCCCCATATGTCAACGCCATATGAGGGTATTGGAACAAAGATTTATAATGCCGCATGGCTCTTCCAATGGATAAAAGGCCCCTCAGAGATCAGGCCAAGGACCATTATGCCGACATTTCGGTTGAAGGCAGAACAGATCAGCCATCTGGTTGCCTATCTCATATCAGAGAAGGCCTTGCCAAAGAGACTGGCTCAGTATGACCGAAAAAAGGCCTCCGCCAAAAAGGGAAAAGAGATCTTCACTAAAAAGGGCTGTATCGCCTGCCATAGCGATCAAAGAAAGGAGCCCTGCCTCACGGATCGAGTGCCCAACCTGGGCGATGCAGCGCTGAAGCTGAACAGTCGCTGGATCGTGACCTGGCTCCAGGACCCCAGCGGGCTGAGCCCCGAGACGGCCATGCCCCGTCTGATGCTGACAGATGAAGATCGGAGGGACCTTACCGCCTATCTGAAATCCCTGTTCACCAAGCAAGTAAACTCGCGCCTCAAAACCACACCCAAAAATGCATTGACAAAAGGAAATCCCGTGGAAGGCAAACGCCTGGTTCAGAGTATGGGGTGTTACGGCTGCCACGGGGTCAAAGATATGGATCAGTTGTCACTCCCAGGCGTTGGTGTCGCTGATGTGGCAAGGAAAAGACTTGATGAACTCCCATTTGGTGACTCGCGGGTACCTCGTACAAAGTGGGATTGGCTTTTCTACAAGATCAAGCAACCGGACATTTACAAGACAAAGGATATGCCGCTCAAGATGCCCGACTACCGGCTCTCGGATGATGACATCCAATCCCTAACCGTCTTTTATGTGCATAATGATTACTATGATCTGCCCCGGCATTACCTCTCCAAGAATACACACGACACAAACGTCCTGTCTAAGGGTGAATGGATGTTAGGTCAATACAACTGTGCTGGCTGTCACCAGATGAAAGAGGATGCCATACCCCGAATTACCCGCTACCTTGGGCTGAAGTCTATGATCCCACCGAGGTTGATAGGCGAGGCCGAAAGACTTCAGCCTCAATGGTTCTTCCAGTTCCTGAGCAGGCCACCTGAACTGAGACCCTGGTTAAATATCCGGATGCCGGAATTCAAATGGTCCTATCAGGACCGGGAGGATTTCATCAGTTACTTTGCCTTACAACTGGATAAAAAGGCCCGGAAGATGGCCTCCATCCCCTATGAATTGCTCCCGGTCCGCGATGATTATGACCCTGAAATACTTGAAATGGGCAAGTACCGCGTGCAGACAGACAAGTGTATGCAGTGTCATCCCATTTCTTTGGCAGGTAAATTACCCGAAGGGGTAAAGCTGGAAGATCTATCCATTAATCTTATGCTTGCCAAATCACGGCTCCGCTTCGAGTGGATAAAGGATTTCCTGCGAAACCCTGACAAATATGCCGGCAAGGCGACAAAAATGCCTTTTGTATTCTACACACCAGATAGGATCCCGCGCATCTCGGATCCGGAAATGTGGATTCAGTATACCGCCTTGTACCTTATGTTCATGGACAAGGCCCCTGAAATGCCCAAAGAAAAAAAGATCGAAGATATCCGGCCTGGGGCCGATGTCGACTGGACCAAATATCAATAAGGCCTTCAGGGCCGTCCCGCACAAAAAAGGGAGGTAAATCCCAAATGAAAAAAAGAATTTACACAAGGCCTGCCGTGATTATGGCGATTAGCCTGATATGGCTTATCCTGGGCACTGCCTGTCAGAGTATCTATTGGAGATTTAACCCCCTGAAGGAGTTAGGCTATCAAGAGGTCATCCACAAAGATACCGTTTGGAAGCAAGGCAGCAGCCCCTATTCAATCCTGAAGGACATCCTTATTCTGCCAGATGCGACACTTACCATCGAGCCTGGAGTGGAAATCACGATCGGTCCAGATGCCAGTATATATTGCCAGGGAAGGATTATTGCAAAGGGCGAGCCAAAACACCCGATCAAGATTACCGGGCAACAAGGGAAACCATGGGGCAAGATCGATTGCTTTGGCGGGAGGATTGCCAAAGAGTGCCAGGACCCAACAAACATATTCAGGTACTGCATAGTCGAGGAAGGACACGGGATTGTGGCACGCTCCTGCGCCATGGACGTGGAGTCCTGTGTATTTAGAAATAATATCTCGACTCCTATTCGACTCGAATATTCATCAGGAAAGATAGTCCGCAATAAGATATTCGGCAATTCTACAGAGCTGGATGCCGCCTCTGGTAACGGCGGGGGTATTGTGGTCTATACCGACAAAAAGGTGTCGGTGGCATTGAATGACGTCCATGATAACATCTCCAGTGGTGGCCGTGACGGAGGAGGTGGGATCTATGCATATGCCTACGACAGGGGACACGTAACAATTTCACAGAACCAAATCTACCGGAATCGAAGTGATAGATTTGGGGGAGGTCTTGTTGCTTATTCCTGTCAGGTAGAGAGAAATACAATTTTTGACAACGTTGCCGATAATTCAGGTGGCGGGATCTATACCATCAGGTCCATGATACGAAACAATCTGGTCGAGGGGAACACGGCCCACCGCGGCGGTGGCATTTACGCCGAGCACGCGCACTTGATGTTAAACTCAATAGCAAACAATACATCGCCCCCTCTTATGGGCGGGGGGCTTTTCTATTATGGTGAGGGCAGGATCGAAAAAAACACATTCTTCCATAATGGTTCCAGGGACGAACATGCAGGGGAATCCATCATGGTATCGGGCAACCCCACCCTGAAACGGAACAATATTGTCGGTAGCCTTGGCCATAGCCTTCGGGTACAGACGCACTCTCTGGCCCCGGATCTGGATGCAATGGATAACTTCTGGGGCACCCATGATCCGGAGGCGATATGCTCCCTTATCTATGATTGGCTGGATGACACTCAGATTGGTCTCGTCAACTGGAAGGGTTTCCGTACCCGCTGGGTACCGGAGGCCCCCCCTCCCCCTCCCACATCACTCCTCTGGAGAACGGTGCACAATACATTGATATTAGAATGGACCTACCCTTCGGATATTCCGATCTCCGGATTTCGAATCTTTTGGGGCCCGAATGATAGTTCTCCTTACGAGGGAAAATGGAAACTCGGACCTGAAGATAGATCTATCCGGGTGTCGCGGCCATACTCAAAGCCGTTTTTCGTTCGTATGTCTGCCCTCCGTAAGGGACCGGAGGGAAAAATCCTCAAGAGCGCCTATTCACCATGGATACGAATTCCGGATTTAGAGACCCAAGGGCTTCAACACTCGCATAAGAAAGATGTACCTGTCCCCCTGCTTCCCAGCAGATGTACTCCACCGCTGGGACCGATCCATCAACTCAGAGTTTCCCCCGATATATCCACAAAGGTGTGGGAAAAAAGCCGATGGGTCATTAGTGAGGAACCCCTGGACTTTTCCATCCCCGTCTTTGACAGTGGAGTGATAGACGCCTGCACATCACTACCATTACCCGAAGGGATTGTTCAGGCCGGCAGACCATACGCTTGGCGAGTCGCCTTTCAGGATCTTCATGGAAATTGGACCAATTGGTCCCCCTATGCACGTTTTTGTACATCACCTGGGCCATCTAATATACTCAAGGGAAGCATCGAAAGGGATAAAACACTTGGCCGGCAGAAGGGCATGACCTATGAGGTAACAGGGAATGTGATCATCCCCGAGGACGTCTCGGTAAACATTCTCCCGGGAACCGTGTTCAAAATCTCTCCTGATATTACATTTCGTGTCCGTGGGACACTGGTCGCCGAGGGCCAAAAAAGCCGGCCGATCCGTTTCACCGGAGACCCGAATAGACCCTGGGGACGACTGTTTTTTGAGGGCATAACCTCAAGCGACACAATGTATTCAGACCGGCAAACACCCTCTAAAGGAATATTGCGATACTGTGTTGTGGAAAACGGGCATGGCATCCTTCTGGAAGAAACTGGACCGGTGATCTCGGAATCTGTCATACGCAGGAACAGGGAAAGCGGAATTACTATAAGGAATGCCTCAGCAAAAATCTTAAATAATCGAATCCTGGAAAACCACAGCCCTTCAAACGGGGGCGGGATTTATGCATATGGGAGCAAGTTTATAAGAATCTCCAAGAATGAGATCCTGCACAACACCGCCCGGGAAGATGGGGGAGGCGTCTTTGCTTACGGCTACCACTCCACCACCGCTGTTAATATCCTGGATAACCTCATAGCCAATAACCAAGCGGGAGGCGATGGTGCAGGAGTTTGGGCCTCCAGGTCTTCGGTGATGAAAAACCGCATAATTTCCAACAAAGGCAAGGGAAAGGGTGGAGGAATGTTTGCCACATTCGCCCTTATAGAAGACAATGAAATTTCCGGCAACGGTGCCTTTGAGGGAGGTGGAATATATGCAGAGACCAACAGCTCTGTGCAAGAGAACAGAATCTCCGGAAATAGGGCCTTGGGCCCCTTTGGTGGCGGGGTATACCTCAACTTCTGGGGCATGAGCATCAAAAACGAGGTCTTCAGCAAAAATATAGTGACACGTAACCAGGCAGCCCCACCAGGGTCCAATGGCGGTATCTATCTGAACGGCTCCATGATCTTTGAATACAATCTCATTTACGAAAACAGTGGGTGGCAACTATTTAATGCCAATCCATCTGGTCGCCCTCCCCTTACTACCCATTACTGCTACTGGGGAACGAACCAGGAAAAGGCGATTGAGGCCGCCATCCATGATGGATCGGATGACCCCGGGCTTGCCCATGTCCTCTTCGCGCCTTTTGCCACCACTCCGGAAAAGAATTGAAAAATTTCAGAAAATACCAATGTTATGAAATTACTTGGGTAAGGGGGAGAAACCCACATGCGGAATCTGAAGTACCACCAGCCTAAAGAACTTGTTGAAGAGGCATCCGAAGGGGCCATATCGAACGCATTGAAAAAATGCCTATCAGAGATCCAACAACCTCTTCCTGTAGAACATGTCTTTGTGTTAGACGCGTTCGGTAGAATTTTGCGTGAAGACCTTCGAAGCCCTTATCCTATTCCGCCCTATTCTCGCTCTGTTATGGATGGTTACGCGGTCAGGCACAATGACCTCGTAGGGGCATCAGAAAAAAACAGCGTCACCTTAAAGGTGGTTGGAGAGCTTCCCGCCGGCACAAGCAATGGAAAAAAGATCTGTCCTGGAGAGGCAATACGGATAATGACCGGAGCACCTCTGCCGGAAGGGGCAGATGCAGTTGTGATGGCAGAAGATACGGAGCGTGCGGGAAATTTTGTGATGGTGTGCAGGCCGGTGAAACGGAACAAAAATATCTCATTTATGGGAGAGGATGTGAAACAAGGCCACCTGATTCTTCCACGAGGAGTCAGAATCGGTCCCATGGAATTGGGTTTGATTTCCGCTTGCGGCAAGGACCGGGTGCCTGTATCACGAAGGCCGAAGATTGGAATCCTCTCTACAGGGGATGAATTGATCGCGCCGGGTAATGCCCGCGAAGACGCCCAAATTTACGATGTCAATGGATATGCCCTCTCCGGCCTTGTAATGCAGACGGGTGCGGAACCAGTATTCTTGGGAATTGCCAGAGACAAGTACGAAGATCTTCTGCAGGCACTGAACAGGGCGGGAGATCTAGATGTCCTCCTTATCTCAGGGGGCATTTCAGTTGGTGATTATGATATTGTCCAGGATGTATTGCTTAAAGCGGGCATTCGTAAGATCCTCTGGAGGGATAAGATCAATCCTGGAAAGTCTATCTTAGTCGGCAGACGATTCAAGCAACTCATCTTTAGTCTTCCAGGAAACCCCGTATCCTCCATGTTGAATTTCTTGCTTTTGGTAAGGCCCGTGCTGGATAAGATGATGGGAAGAAAGACACTGGGACTCAAGACAGGAAAGGCAGTGATCCTGGAAGGCCAACGGTTGAGGCCAGGACGCAAAAAGTTCCTGCATGGCAGATTGGAATGGATAGGTCCCTGTCTCGGGGTCCGTATACTCCCGCGGAGGCAATCTGAGTTTCACGCCATGGCCGCGGTAGATGCCCTGGTAGAGGTATCTGAGGACATCGAACTCTTAGAAAAGGGTGATGAGGTCAACATATATCACCTAGGCGAAGCGATTAAAGCCACCTTCCGGGGATAGCCGTTCCACAAAATCGGCAATGCCCTTTTTCCAGATTAAACTGGGTTATGTAATACCCCTTCCGCTCTATCAACATCTTGTGACAATTATGGCAATAGGTATTGCACCCCTCATGTCTTGGGACATTACCCACGTAAACATAGTGTATCCCTTCCCGGATCGCCACCTCCCTTAGCATTTCAAGTGTTTCAATCGGTGTGGGAGGCAGCCTGGTCAGCTTATACCGGGGAAAAAACCTCAAGAAATGCAGGGGATAGTCCGGGCCGAGTTCTTTTAGAATCCAATCGCACATCCTCTTGATCATCTCTGGCCTATCCACATAGGTAGGGACAACCAGGGTCGTCATTTCGAACCACACACCCTGCTCATTAAGGGTCTTGAATGTATCTAATACTGGACGGAGAGTTCCCCCGTTGAGGCACCTGTATGTTTGATCATCAAAGGACTTCAGGTTGACATTGGCCCCATCCAGATATCTGCAAAGCAGGACGAGGGGACCTCTATTAATATAACCGTTCGAGACCAAAACATTCTTCAGACTGGCCTCTCTGGCCAGCTTGGCGGTATCATACATGTACTCATAATATGTTATCGCCTCGGAATAGGTGTAAGCTATGGAAGGAGTCTTCTTTTTCTCGGCCTCCTTGATCACCTCCGCGGGAAAGAGTTCAACGAAATCGACCTCCTCCGGCTTTTTCTGAGAGATTTCCCAGTTCTGGCAATTCAGGCAACGGAAATTGCAACCGGTGGTGGCGATGGAAAAAATCATGGTACTGGGATAAAAGTGATTAAGGGGCTTCTTCTCAATGGGGTCCACGTGGACCGAGCAGGGATTCCCGTAAGTCAGGGAATACAATTTTCCACCAATATTTACCTTTGATCGGCAGACACTTCTATCACCTGGTTCGAGGACACACCGATTGGGACATATCTGACATTGGACCGTGGTACCGTCTGTTGCATAATGGAACCCCTCGATCGACCATTTCCATGGCTTGGCAGGGGCATCATGCCTGGAGATATGACCCCTTATGCTCTTTGCCCCCTCCCCTGATCTTTCTGGGGATGCGTGTCCAAGGATCGGGCAAAAAAGGGCCGAAGCACCTAGAGCCAAGGACCTCAGAAATTCCTTGCGTGTCATCATTGCGGCCATTACCTAACCCTACCCCCTTGTTTGGACATGATTATAATGCTACTTGAAATCTTCACAAAAATCAAAAAAATAACCGCAACCTGGATTCCCCACAATGGTATCAATATAGTACCGGTGGCAAGGGTGCCCACCGAGGCACCGCATAGATCCGCCGCCAGGCAGCCTGCGGCAGGACTGCTTTTTTCACCGACAATCTTTGTCGCCACAGGAAACTGGTACCCACAGAGAAAGGAAAAAAGGAAACAGTATGTCAGAAAATATAGAGAATGAAGCTCCCCCTTGAAATAGGCGACCCAAAAACCAAACAAAAACAGAAGAGACAATAGTAGCATATCCGATATTAACAGTTTGAGAATATCTCTGCGCCCCCAGATACTGCCCAACAAGGCCCCGGGCAACAGCCCCAGCAGGAAGGCAGTAACAATAGCACCTATCTTCAAATAGATGTAACCATAAATCACCTGGAAAACAAACATGACGAGCATTTCCACACCCATTGTGACAAAACCCGTTGAGAACAGGACATATTCCTCTCTTCTTATGAACATTAGATATATAACGGTAGATGCAAACAATACCAAAATAAAATATTTTGGTGAGCTTCCGTGTTTTTTAAACCATTCCTGAAAGACAATATTCATGAGCCTGGGCTCAAAATCCGTATTGATGTATTCATTTCTATCAAGGCCTTTTTCGAGTTCCTCTATCCTCTCCTTGGTCACATTACCATAAAAAAAACCATCAATATATGATGTCTTGATGGCCCTCAGTCTTAACCTGGCTGGGATGTCCGAATACAATTCTCCATCACGGCAAAGGAAATAGGCCTCCTCGCCGGGAAGTACCATCACATTTCTGAAATGCAATCTGGCCGTGTTATAGAGGCTGGAGAGCTTCCTTTTCCTGATCTTGCTTAGATAGTTTTGGGAGTATCCAACACCCATGGAAAGGATACCGCCCTTTTTCAAGATATTTTTTGCAAGAGAAAAAAACTCGCTGGTAAAAAACCTGTTTAACTGAAAGGTGTCTGGATCTGGAAGGTCAACTATAATTGCGTCATATCTCCTCTTAGTCGTCTTGATAAAATGCCTTCCGTCGGTGTTCACTATCTTTAGGAATGGAGTCCTTTTTATTACGCCAAGGTGTAGGGCCGCATCTGTTAGATAGGGATCAAGCTCTACGTAATCAACATGTGCTGGGTGGTATTTTGAGACCTCAGACAGTGTCTCGCCCAGGCCCCCTGAAACCAAAAGGACATTTTTCACTGCATCAAGTTGGCACAAAGGGTAATGGACCTTTTCCTCGCTGTTTATGACATTAGAGTCAGAATAGAGTGGGGCACCGGATTCCCAGAAGGTATGCTGTGTGGCCTCCTTCGAAATCACAATCCTTCCATAAGGAGACTCAAGATAACGAACAATATCCCCGTACTGCCCGGAAAGGGTATGCCGTTCAAAGGCTGAATCAGTAGCATAATAGTAAAACAGGGAAATCAGAAACAGCCCTATAATAAAAATGAAATATCTGCGGGATTTGGCCAGGAGAAGCATGCCCACCACGATCAATGGGGCAGAGGCAAGGGCTATGATGGGAAAGGGGTTTAGCCAGAAAACGAGGATAAAACTGAATAGCGCCCCCCCTGTGATGTCTCCTATGCTGTCGCTTATATAAAGGCCACCGCTCTCAAACGGGTAATGCTTGGCATTCAGGACCTTCTGGGAGTAAGGGAGGACAAAACCGGTGAGAAAACAGTAAGGTGTTATAGTAATCAGGACATAAAAAAAGATGGGGTAGAACCCAGGCGAGGCGCCATGAGTAAAAAACATTTCCCTAGACCACCTGATCAAGATCATCTGTAAAAGGGGCCATAGGGCAATGACCAAGATGAGCAGGGTATAGAACCCTTGCGAAACGCGCCTTATAGGTCTTGCTGCCAGACTGCCGAGACCTGCCAGCAATAACCAACAGAAAAGGGTCACAGAAATGGTAATTTCATTTCCATGAAACTGGGTCAGAAATTCCCTGATGGTAAGGATCTGTGTAGTAACAGAGGATATGCCGGTGGCGATTATTGACCAGACGATCAGCCTCTTCAAATTCACCGGCAGATACCTCCCGCAAGGAGGGATTATTCCTCAAAGGCCTGCACCTGATATGTGGAGACTTCCAGTTCTGCTTTGCTCCATGCATCGCCATCAAGACCTGCCTTTTGGCAGAGATGTGACAGAAAATCCGTTTTATCCGGTAACTGCTCCCAGACCTGTGGAAGGAAAGTGGCCTGACGATATCCCTTTTTAATGATTACGCCATCTATACCGGGCCGCAATTTCTTCAAGAGATCATCAACATCGGAATAAGAGAGTGGTTTCGGCTCGGTCAAAATGCTGATCTCTATCTTGACATTTTCCCACTCGCCCTTAGTTAGAGGCGGGAAACGGGGATCTCGAAATGCGGCATTAATGGCATTTACCCTGATTCCCTCGATCAATGACTCCTGCGGAATTATATGACCAATACAGCCCCTTAGATTTCCCTTTATTGTCAGGGTAACAAATGTGCCACGTGGTTCACGAAATACCTTAGGCAGATTGGCATCTGATTCACTGCCTTCTTTTCGATCAAGAAGGGCCTGTTTGATTGTACCCCGCGCCACAGCCAGGAGCTCTTTCCCCTCTTCTTGGGTCAATTTATCCCTATCTGCCATGCCTACCTCCTTTATCCCTTTCTCCTCATGCCTGGTCGTAGAAGGAGCCACTTGTGCCGATTTTGATTCGACCTCTCTGCTATTTGAAGAGCGAGCTACAGGGACCTCGAAGGAAAAGGGGGAAACCAAGAACAAACAAAAAAGGCATAAAAAGCAAAATGATATCTTTAATTTAATCAACGTCTCCATAATTTCTATTTCACGTGGGCTATTTGCATGATCCATTCAGGCCCTGCGTCCCTCAAGTGTTTGCATGCCCTTACAAAAACTATGATAAACTAAAAGTGTACGCTGTCAACCCGAAAGTAGCATTTAAATAACCCTTTGAGGATTTTCTGACCGTAAATGCCTTGCCTTTGAGCCTTCTTTGTATTAGTAATTCATTGGCAGTCCGGTGACAGTCCACGGAGATCGGGAAAATTCGTAAAGGTAAATTTCCCCGCGTCAAGCCTCGGTGAATTAGACCCGGAGAGATTTAGAGGTTATGAAGATCTGGGGCGAGGGAAAATATGTCCCTCACGCTGGCTTTTTTCAAATATGTAAACTATTGCGAATTTCTTAATTTTTAAGATGTGACCCCGTTATGGAAGGCCTAAGAAACGATTTATCCAGATTAGTAGGCAGAGAAAGGGCAAGGACCGATCCCGAGGACCTCTATGCCTATACGAGTGACGCGACCTACTATTATGCGAAGGGCATGCCGGATGCCGTGGTCCTGCCTGAGACCACCGACGAGGTGTCCAAGGTGGTAAAATACGCATTTGATCACACCATCCCGGTCACGCCCAGGGGTGCGGGGAGCGGGCTCTCTGGTGGGTGCACCCCGATCCATGGCGGTATTGTCCTCGACATGAAAAGGATGAATCGCATAATCGAGATCAATCGAGGGAATATGACTGCCCGGGTTGAAAGCGGGGTGGTCCTTGGCCAATTCCATAACACCGTGGAGAAACAAGGCCTCTTCTATCCTCCTGATCCCCAGAGTCAAACGGTATGCACCCTTGGCGGCAATGTTGCTACACGGGCCGGAGGCCCCCACGGCGTCAAGTACGGCACAACGGGCAACTACGTCCTTGGCCTGGAGGTAGTCCTCCCGGACGGCTCGGTTATCAACACGGGCGGCACTTGTGTGAAGCAGTCTGTGGGATACGATCTCACCCATCTTCTCACAGGCTCAGAGGGTACCCTGGGAGTCATCACCAAGGTGAATCTTCGGCTCTTGGCCCTCCCACCGGCCCATCGCACTGTGGTAGTGATCTGTGACACCGTTGATAAGGCAGTTGGTATCGTATGCGAGATCATTGCTGATGGCACTCTTCCGGCCATGCTGGAGTATTTGCCGCAGGAGGCCATTGCCCTTATGAACACCTATATCTCCCCTCCCCTGAGCACAGATGGCCAGGCCTACCTTCTAATGGACATGGACGGTACCCCAACCCAGGTTGATGAAGAAACAGACCATGTGGAAAAGCTATGCCATCGCCTCTCCGCCATGCATGTCCGAACAGTCTCAGACGAAAAGGAGGCCCATTCCTATTGGAAGGCCCGTGCCAATCTCTACCCCCTTGCCTTGACGTTTGTAAAAAGGCTCGTAAGCGAAGATGTGACAGTACCACGGGATAGGATCCCGGACTTTGTCAGATCGGTGCGCGATATTTCAAGCTCCACGGGCGTCCTTTTAGGAGTGGGTGGTCATGCAGGTGATGGAAACATGCACCCTTCCATACTCTTTCCTGAATTGAGCGAAGATGCGGAAAAAAAGGCCCAACTGGCAATCGAACAGATCGTAAGGACCGGCCTCGAGCTGGGTGGAACCATCTCAGGAGAACATGGCATAGGGATACATAAATCACAATTTTTGGAACAGGAGCTGGGCCACGTACAAGTGGAACTGCTAAAACGTATCAAAAAGGCCTTTGACCCCAAGGAAATTATGAACCCTGGCAAGATATGGGTATGGGAGGAAAGGCCGTGATGCTGCATCTGAATGCATACAAGGATCTTATGGACAGATGTTCGCATTGCGAATTATGCCAGGCCACGTGCCCCGTCTTCCTGGAAGACCTCCTGGAAACCCATGCGGCTAGGGCACGCGTACAGCTTATCCAGGCATCTTTACTAGAAGGCTCCCTAGCGCTGACCGAACGGGTACGAGACATCGTCAACAGGTGTCTCTTGTGTACCAACTGCACCCAGACCTGTCCAGGTGGCGTCCCCATAGACGAGATTGTGGTATCAGCCCGCCACCAACTGTTTGGTGGGACACGTCAAGGCCGTGGGAAGCGATACATGACACGCAAATTCATGAAGCGGCGTGGTTTTGGATGGGTGCTCCGAAAGTCAACGGCCTTAGCCAAAAGCATGGGGTTGGCACCTAAGGACCTCGCCACGCCGGCTTCACGGCCCTTTGGATCCCTTTACCGGGGCCGAATTATGGCGAGGGGGAAGATTCGCGGCAGGGTGGCCTATTATGTGGGTTGCGCCACAAATACCCTGTACCCAGACACTGGTGCGGATACGGTTCGCGTACTTGCGCACAATGGAATCGAACCAATAATCCCGGAAGGATTAGTATGCTGTGGCATGCCGGCCCTGGCAGAAGGAGATCTGGAAACAACACAGGAAATGCTGAGGACCAATATTAAAATCCTGGCAAGACAAGATGTAGATGCCATTGTCACCGACTGCACGTCATGCGGGATGATGTTCAAGGTCAAGGCCTCCAGGCTATTCCCGGAAAACGACCCCCTGCGCCCCGACATTGAGCGTATTGCCGGAAAACTCTGGGAGGTGACCGACTATCTGAATCATGTGGGTCTTTCAGTAGATCCCCCTCCCTTGCCCGAAGAATATACCTACCATGTCCCTTGCCATCGGGGGTGGACACCAACAATAAATGATGCACCTCGGAGCCTTCTGGCACTGGTGCCCGGGGCCAGGTTGACTGAACTGGAGGAACCTGAGAAATGTTGTGGGGCCGGGGGCCTCTTTTTCATGGAATTTAAGGAATTATCACAGGATATCCGTTCTCACAAACTGCAAGATATAAGGCGTACTGGTGTGAAGACTGTCTTGACTCAATGCCCTGTATGTCGATCTTACATAGGCGCACAACTAAAAGAACAGACCGTTATGCACCCTGTCTCCCTTCTTGCCAGGGCATACGACTTTGAAAAAATTCCCTTATGACCTACAACCAAACATGGACGGGGAGGTAACACCGCAATTACACGAGGAGGTTATTTTAGTATGCAACTCTTTGGGCCGAACGAACTATTAGAAGATGTCCTTAACAAGGACCTGTGTATCGGGTGTGGGGCCTGTGTGGGCCTGTGCCCTTATTTCAAGAACTACAGGGGCAAAACCGCCATGCTATTTCCGTGCACACTCCCAAAAGGGCGCTGCTACGCCTTTTGTCCAAAGGCGGAATTGGATCTTGACGAACTTTCATCCAGGTCTTGGGGCGTACCCTATGACGGAAGTGCCCTTGGGAACTACCGGGATGTAATGATCGCAAAGGCGGGGGACCAGATGCCTAAGGGTCATTTCCAGGCCGGCGGTACGGTCTCTTCTATTATGGCCTTTGCATTGAAAACAGGGATGATTGAGGCATCTGTCCTCACCGACAGGAAAGGTCTTATCCCCACACCTCGTCTGGTAACCAGCCCTGAGGACGTGGTAACGTGTGCTTCATCCAAGTTTACCGCCGCCCCCACCCTGGCCGTTTTAAACCAGGCCACCAGAGAGGGCTATGGTAAAATAGGGCTGGTGGGAACTCCATGCCAGGTAATGTCCGTGGCCAAGAGGCGGTCCAATCCCTTTGGGGAAGACGATTTTAAGGACCCTCTGAACCTTGTGGTGGGGCTCTTTTGCACCTGGGCACTGGACACCAGAAGACTGATCGCCCATCTTTCCAGCCTTATAGATATTTCCCGTATCCAAGGCATGGACATACCCCCTCCCCCTTCAGAGATCATGATCATCGACATGGGGGATGAAAAGAAAGAGATTCCCTTGGAAGAAATCCGTCCCCTTGTCCCCCTTTCCTGCCAGATCTGCCCGGACATGACCTCCGAATGGGCCGATATATCAGTAGGCGTCTTGGAAGGAAGCCCCGAACTGAACACCTTGATTGTCCGTACTGAAAAAGGGCAGCAACTCGTTGAAGAGGCCTTAAAGGAAGGCTATCTCGTGGTAGAAAAGATACCCGATCAGAATCTTGCCCACCTGCGTATCGCGGCGGCCAATAAAAAGAAAAGGGCCATAAAAAGGGCCAAAGAAGAAGGCATGCTCAATAATCCTTTGGGAGAAAAGCGATCTGCTCTCCGAATTCCCACTGAGGCGGTCGAAAAAATCATTGAGTCAAATTAAGGGGGACAAAATGTCGTATATAATCGAGGGACAAAAAGGAACCAGGCATCTGCTCATGGGCAACGAGGCCATTGCCCGTGGGGCCTTGGAAGCGGGGATTAGTGTGGCCGCTGGATACCCCGGCACTCCCTCATCCGAGATCATAGAAAACCTGGCCAAGGTATCAAAAAAGGAACAAATCTATGTGGAATGGTCTGTAAACGAAAAGGTAGCCATGGAGGTAGCGGCCGCCGCCTCGTTCGCAGGACTAAGGTCTCTATGTGTCATGAAACAAAACGGAGTCAACGTGGCCTCTGATTTTCTTTTACACCTCGCCGGTTCGGGTACAAGAGGCGGCATGGTCCTGGTGCCGTGCGATGACCCGGGGGCATTATCGAGCATCAACGAGGGAGAATCGCGGCATTTCGCAAGGCTCGTCGAGATCCCCCTCTTGGAGCCAGGGGATTTCCAGGAGGCAAAGGACATCACAAAATGGGCCTTTGAGCTGTCAGAGGAAATAAGAAGCCTGGTAATGGTGCGCAGTGTGACGCGCCTGTCCCATGCCAGCGGAAACGTTGTCTTTGGAGGGCTACCCAAAAAAAAGGCCCGGCCGTATTTTAAACACGATGGCTTTATCCTCGACCCCATGGAGGGGGTGGTTATCAGCGCCCCGGTAGACTACAAACACGGCCAGCAACATGAAAAACTCCAAAAGGCCATTGCCTTGTTTGAAGATTCCCCATTTAATACCTACTCCGGCCCGGAAAATCCCGAGCTACTCATCATTACAAGCTCTGCCTCCCATTTCTACAGCAAAGAGGCCATCCAGCTCATTGGCGGCCAGGATCGAATCGGCCTTTTGAAGATGGGAACCACCTGGCCAATTCCCCCCAACCTCATGGAAGAACATCTAAGCCGCACAGAAAAGATCCTCATCGTAGAAGAGGTCATCCCCTTTCTGGAGGAGAGTGTCAAGATCCTTGCAGCGGAACTTGCCCCAAAAATCGGGATCAAGACATTCTTTGGCAAGAGGAACGGCTTTATACCCATGGTGGGAGAACTCAATCCAGACCTGGTAGTCGCCGCACTCTCCAGGATCCTGGAGATAGATTATGAGGCCGTGCCTGAGGATTATTCAAAGCGCGCGGAGGAGTTGACCCTTGTTGGCGCCCCAAACAGGGAGCTTACCTTTTGCCCCGGTTGCCCACATAGGGCCTCTTTCTGGTCCATCCATAATGTCCTTGAAATGGATAATCGCAAGGGTTTCGTCTGCGGTGACATCGGGTGTTATTCAATGGCTGTCCTTCCATGCGGTTTCGGCACATTAAAGACCCTGCACGCCATGGGATCTGGAACAGGTGTTGCCAGCGGGTTCGGAAAGCTGACACAATTTGGCATGGATCAAGCGGTACTGTCTGTCTGCGGTGATTCCACATTCTTTCATGCTACCATGCCTGCCCTGGTCAACGCCGTCCACCACAAATCTAACATCACATTGGTGATACTTGACAACAGTGGTACTGCGATGACCGGTTTTCAGCCCCACCCAGGCCTGCCAGTGGATGCGGGGGGAAACGATGTCCCAATTGTCGATATTCCAAGCGTTTGCAGGGCAATCGGCGCCAAGGTAAAGATCTCCGACCCCTTTGATCTGCAAGAGACCCAGGAGACCCTATTGGAGCTCCTCCAGGAAGAAGGCGTCAAGGTCTTGGTGCTTAAACAGATCTGTGCCCTGAGCCCTGAGAAAAAGGGCAAGAAGAAATACAAGATGTCTGTAGACATAAACGTCTGTCTGGGAGAAAACTGTGGATGCAATCGACTTTGCACACGCATCTTCAAATGCCCCGGCCTGGTATGGGACAAGGAGAAGGGCGCGGCCAGAATAGATGAGGTGATATGTGCCGGCTGTGGCGTATGTGCATCCATCTGTCCTTCAGGTGCCATTGAAAAAAAGGAGGCGGCATAGACCATGGAAAAAAGGATTTTGTCATCCGACCCTTATAATGTAATCATCACAGGAGTGGGAGGGCAGGGCAATGTCATGGCCTCAAGGGTGCTGGGCAACATGCTGTCCCTAAAGGGCCTCTATGTAACCATTGGAGAGACATTTGGGGCCTCCCAAAGGGGGGGATCTGTTATGAGCCATTTGAGGATATCCGCCGTATCGAGCTTTTCTCCGCAGATACCAAAGGGAAAGGCCCACATGGTGGTATCCCTCGAACCGATAGAGGCAATCCGTGTCCTTAAAGACTATGGTAATTGGAAGACGAAGACCGTTTGTAACACACGTCCTATTCACCCGGTTGGAGTAATTTCGGGTGAACTTGGCTATCCATCCCTTGAAGAGCTCAAAAAATGGGTCAAAGAACTGACTGAAGCGGCCTGGTTTGTCGACGCCACTGATACAGCTATGGAGCTTGGAAACCCAATATTTGGGAACATAATGCTGATCGGCGCACTTGCAGGGATTGACGTCCTTCCCCTTGACAGGGACGACTTTGAGACCGTCATCTCAGAGATAGTGCCGCCTGACAAACTAGAACTCAACCTTTATGCCTACGACATGGGGAGAGGGATTACTTTGGCCCTTTGAAACAGACCGTCTTCTAAAGGTGGGTAAGGGATGTTTTTTGGCGTGGGAAAATATGTCCCTTACCCTGACCATTTTTCAAATATCTAAAGTGTTGCTTGGCTTTCAAGATGTGACCTATGGAAAGTTTAAAGAAAAAAAAGGCCAGGGCAAAAACCATTTTTGAAATACTCGACCCGCTGTATACCCGTGAAAAAACCGCGCTCAAATACAAGACCCCTTTTCAGCTCCTCATATCAACTATACTCTCTGCCCAGTGCACCGACAAACAGGTCAATGAGGTTACGAAACTCCTTTTCAAAAAATACAAGACCCCAAAGGATTACGTAACCGCACCAATCCATGAACTGGAACAGGATATCAGGCCTACAGGATTCTTCAAGAACAAGACAAAATCGATAAAGGGGTGTTCTCAGGGCCTGATAGATTCTTATGGAGGAGAGGTCCCATCCACAATGGAGGAACTGATCAAGTTGCCGGGCGTAGGCCGAAAAACCGCAAACTGCGTCTTGGGTGCGGCCTTTGGTATCCCGGGCGTGGTGGTTGATACCCACGTCAAGAGGCTTGCCAACAGGCTGGGGTTTACCGAAAACCAAGACCCTGATAAGATTGAGAAGGATATCGAAAAACTCGTGCCGAGAGATAGGTGGAGACGCTTTTCAGATCTCATTATCTATCATGGAAGAGCGGTCTGCAAGGCGAGAAGACCTGACCACGACGGCTGCGTAATCTTTAATCTCTGCCCGTCAAACTCTATTTGATCTGCCTCAAGACACTCAAAGGTCTACCTGAAATTCTGCCAAAAGAAAGGTATGGTCTGATGGCCTTTCTTGCATTCTCGCCCGTGTGTCGATCCAGGAATTCAGGGACTTCTCCGCCAGGGGAGCGGTTGTAAGAATATAATCAATGCGCCAACCCATCTTACGTTTCATGGCATTGGGGATCCTGTAATCCCAAAAAGTATAATTTCCTCCCACTGGCACATATTTCCGAAAGATATCAAAAAGGCCCCATGCAAGAAATTCCTGCATTATTGCTTGTTCATCCGGGTGAAAGCCTACCTGCCCCCGGAGCCCCTCTGGGTCAAATACGTCAATCGGCTCAAGGGCAACATTGAAATCCCCGGCCAAGAGAAGGGATTGCTCCGGACTGTAATTTTCCTTGATGTGGGCCAGAAGGTCTCTCAACCAGCGAAGTTTGTACGCAAACTTGTCAGTCCCGGGAGCAACACCTTGGGGAACATAGACATTTATAATAGGGATATCATTAAGCCTGGTGCTTATAAAACGTGCCTCATCATCACCATCATAAAGATTCAGGCGGACCTCTCCCTGGGGAAGCCTACTGATGATCGCGACACCGTTATAGGATTTTTGCCCCCTGAAAATACTGCTGTAGCCAATTTCCTCAAAGGCATCAACGGGGAAGTCCTTGTCCTGGACCTTTGTCTCCTGCAGGCAAAGGGCGTCCGGCTGTTCATGGTCTAACCATTCAATAATGATCGGGAGTCTGGCACGGATGGAATTGGTGTTGAACGTCGCAAATTTCATTTTTTGTAGTTTTCAAATCGCCAAGGTGCTATCACTATTTCACTTTGCTGCCAGGCACGGTGTCACTATCAGGAACCAGTAAATGCAGGCCAGTCTTATCCTCGGCCGCAAGGAGCATTCCCCGGGATTCCACGCCCATCAACTTGACCGGTTCTAAATTGGCAACCATCAAAATCTGTTTCCCGGCGAGTCCCTGCTCGGGGTAATGGCCGGCCAGCCCGCCCACTATGATCCTCTCTTCACCAATATCCACTGTCAGTTTGAGGAGATTCCTGGCCCCAGGAATCGTCTCTGCCTTCTTAATGGTCCCCACCCTGAGATCCATTTCCTGAAATGTCTTGAAGGGGATTAGTGGACCAGCCGCACTTTCCTTCCTCTTGGTCTCAATGCGCGGAAATAGTGCCGGGGCCTTGGTCAAGGGCCTAACAGGCCTCTCTTTTCCCCACACCCGCAGGCCTTCAAGCCGTAATTCATTGCCTTTCTTTGCAAGGCCAAGTTGCCCTTGAACCTTCTCGGCAGACCCCGGCATAAAGGGCCATATCAAGACAGAGATGATCTTGACTATCTCAATAATATAAAACAGGACCGTAGACAGACGCCCTTTGTCCTTCTTGGCCAACACCCATGGGGCCATGGTGTCGATGTACTTGTTCACATTTCCGATCACTTCCCAAATGGCAATCAGTGCCTTGTGGAACCCCAGTTCCGTCATGAAGACCTCGTACCTGTCAATGAGTCTAAGGCACTGGCCTTTTAGCTGTTCATCTGCCTCATCAGTAGGACCAGGTTCTGGGAATTCCCCTCTGAAATATTTTTGGACCATGGTCAAACTTCGGCTGACCAGGTTTCCCAGGTCATTTGCCAAATCGGCATTTATTCTGGCTACAAGGGCCTCCTCACTGAATTCGGAATCAAGCCCAAAGACCATGTCGCGCATAAGAAAATATCTGAAGGCATCAAGGCCATAGACATCAACCAATTCAATGGGCCTTACCACATTCCCCAGGCTCTTTGACATCTTGCCCTTGTTCAAATTCCAGTACCCGTGAACATTCAGGTGCTGATAGGGGGCGATGCCGGCAGATTTAAGCATACAGGGCCAGTAAATGCCATGAGGCTTTAGGATGTCCTTGGCAATTATGTGCTGCGCAGAGGGCCATAACCTCTCAAACCGCCCATCGTCTGGATAACCCAAACCGGAAACATAGTTAATTAAAGCGTCGAACCAGACATAGGTCACAAACTTTTCATCAAAAGGGAGGGTGACTCCCCAGTTGAGCCGTGACTTTGGTCGAGAGATACAAAGGTCCTCCAAGGGCTCCTTCAAAAAAGAGAGAACCTCGTTCCTATACCTCTCCGGCCTAATAAAATTGGGGTGTTGTTTTATATGGTCAATGAGCCAGCCCTGATATTTGCTCATGCGGAAAAAATAGTTGGCCTCTTTAATCACCCCAGGCTCTGTCAAATGATCAGGGCACTTTCCGTCCACCAGCTCTCGTTCCGTGTAAAAACGCTCACACTCATAACAATAAAGGCCCTCATAATCACTGAAATAGATATCACCATTTTTATTCACTAGGTCAAGGATATATTTGACGGTTTCCCTATGTCTTTGATCAGTGGTACGAACGAAATAATCGTTTGAAATATTCAATTTGGGCCAGAGGCCTCTGAATAGCCCGCTGATCTCGTCTACATACTCCTTAGGTGTCTTACCGGACTTCTGGGCCGCAAAAACAATCTTGTCTCCATGTTCATCCGTACCAGTCAGGAAGAAGGTCTCCCATCCGCAGAGAAGATAAAACCGTTTCAGCACATCAGCCACGATCGTGGAATAGGCATGACCGATGTGGGGCTGGGCATTTACGTAATATATGGGTGTTGTAACATAGAATCGTTTGGACAATGGCCTTACCTGGATACAGAGTGTACAAAAAAATGACCATATCAGCTCGCATACCTGGTCATTATTAATACGCCTTTTCGCTTATTTTTTTGGTCTTCTCTTAAAGAGACCCTCCTTAATGACATGGCTGGCGGGCACCTCAATTTCATCTCCAGATTCTACCATAACAGTCAGGGTCTCTTTCAGGATATTCTGACGTACCACCTTACCATCCCCGTTCTTGGTTGAAACCTTCTTTCCTACCTTGGGCAAGCTTTTTTTGAGCTTCGCATAAAATTCATGCTCATAGGTAAGGCAGCACATAAGCCTGCCGCACATGCCGGAGATCTTGCTGGGGTTTAACGACACATTCTGTTCTTTTGCCATCTTTATGGTAACAGGGGCAAAATTGTTTAGGAAGGTCGTACAACACAGAGGACGTCCGCACGCCCCGATTCCGCCGACCTTTTTTGCCTGGTGCCTGATACCGATCTGCCTTAACTCTATCCTTGTCCTAAACTTTTTAACCAGCTCCTTAACCAGATCCTGAAAGTCGACCCTTCCCTCCGCCGTAAAATAGACAACAATCTTGCTGCCGTCAAATACCTTTTCTACAGATACCAAGCACATAGGCAATGATCGCTCTTTTATCCTTTCGTAACAGTACTTGTAAACAGTACCCTCAAAAGCACAGTTCCTCTCGTATCCTTCAATCTCCTCCCGTGTGGCCAGGCGAAAGATCTTCTTGAGTGGTCTCTTCGGGGCATCTATCGCCCTGTTTTGTGGCTTTGCACAAACACACCCAATGGCAGGCCCCTCTTCGGTTATCACTATCACCTTATCCCCTTTTTCCAGGACAAAATGCCCGGAGTCAAAATTATATAACTTACCATGACTCCTAAACTGTATGCCCACAATCTTGTTCATTGGGATCTCATATCTTCAGTCTTGTACCCGTTTAGGTATTGGGCGAGCCCCCTAAGATTGAGTATACTATGCTCCATCACCAGTGCGGGATTTCTGTTTCCCCGTAGATCCCGCCTCGCCTGACTTATGGCCAGGAGGCTCTGAGTTAATTTTTTTATATTATAACTTTCAGCAGATTTTTGCAACTTAGGGAGAAAATCTACATTTATAATCAAATGGTCTGGGGCTTGCGCACTGACGACGAGGAGATCTCGGTACCAGGTCTCCCATACGAACAGCATGTCCATTATTCCGGCCTTACTGTTGTCGGACAAGTCAATATTCACCTTCTTATCCTCCCCAGCGCATTCAAGAGCCATGTCAATGGCCTCATGACTTGTTATCCCGCCTAGCCTCAAGAGCCTTGAAAGCCATTCATCCCTCTTTTTCATAAAATCCCCTTCACACATCTTTTTGGCGCGTCCCAAACTGCCAGCAGAAACCTTGGCGACCACCTGAGCAGTTTCCCCGTGCAAACCCTTTTCCCGCACAAGCCAATTCATTATCTCCTCAAGTGCCAGGGGTTTGAACGGTACACGCTGACAGCGCGATACAATCGTCGGCAATAGATTGAGGGGCTCTATGATATTGAGTATGAGGATATTTCCCGAAGGTGGTTCTTCAAGGGTTTTCAGGAAGGAGTTTGCTGCCTCTGCGGTCATCGTCTCGGCCTGATAAATAATACACACCCTGTACCTTAACGACAATGGGGCAAAACTGAGGCTATGGTTTAGATCACGTATCTGGTCGATCTTGATATTCTGCCCATCCGGCTTGATAAATAATAGATCTGGCGAGTTGCCGGCGATCATCAGGCGACACGACGGACATTTTCCGCAGCCGTCCCCATCAATTGGATGATGGCAATTGAGGCTCATTGCCAGGGCTGTCGCAGTGCTTGTCTTTCCGATGCCTGGAATACCTGTAAAGAGATAGGCATGTGGCATCTTTTCTCTTGCCATTACCTGTTTTAGAAATCTCTTTGCCCTCTCCTGCCCCAGTATTTGGGAAAAGAACATAGAGCGCATTCTTCTAACTGTGCCCTTTCGCTATCATTGGCCTGATATGTCGGAATATCTCCTCTCCTAATTCGTCTTCCCCAAGGACTCCATCAACGACCACAAATCGTTTACTGTCCTCTCTGGCCAGGGCAAGATACCCTTCCCTCACCGCCTCATGAAATTCTTTATCTTCCCTTTCAAACCTGTCTTGCCCTTTTTGTGTAAGGACACTGTTCCGTCTTAGGGCCCTTCCAAGACCTACTTCCACCGGACAATCAATGAGAAAGGTTAAATCCGGCCATACTCCAAAAGAGGCCTTTTTATTAAATCTCTTGATCAGTTCTGTGTCCTGTCCACGTGCATAGCCCTGGTATACCATCGTTGCGTCAAAGAAACGGTCGCACAGGACCCATTTCCCTTGATCCAGAGCAGGTTTGACCACCTCACTGACATGTTGCGCCCTATCAGCCTCATAGAGAAAAAGCTCTGCCAGAGGTGACAGGTCGCGATTCCGGGAATCTAAAAGGATCCTCCTTATGTGCTGTCCCACCCGTGTCCCGCCGGGCTCAAGTGTAAGAATCAGGGGAATTGAATGCCCTTCCAGACGGCCGACAAGTCGTTTGGCCTGAGTCGTCTTGCCGCACCCCTCTATGCCTTCAAATGTTATGAACACGGTTCACACCACAACTGGATGGGTTTGGATCAAATCTCCATTAGTAAGGACATTTAGTCGTATCAGCTCAATAAATGGGGGTTAATCACCAGAGGCTGAACAGGGCAGGGCTTATCCGCCTCAGGTGGGCTGGAAGCGGGAACGTCTCATTACTTGGTGGCGCACACCTTTTCTATGGCCGCTGCCATAGCTTCATCCTCTTTGCGGATATCTTCCAGGGTCTTTGGCCTGACTTCAGGAGGCCTTTCCTCTAATCCATACTTCCATTTAAGGAACTGCTCTCCCGTGGTCGGATAAAGTGCACAGATAAGCAGGTCATAATCATCTTTGGCCAGGTCCCTTAGCTTTTCTCTGGCCTTTTCCAGTTCGGGATCCAGGTAATCCGCCGCACGGCCGGTGACAGGCGTTTCACCGCGTTTGTACCCCTTCAGGATCTTTTTCTGGACCTCAGGGTCTACAGGAATGGGTGTCTTTCCATACAGACCATAGGCAAGGTCTTTTACTTCATTGGTCACCATCTTATACCTGCCGAACAGTACGTTCAACACCGCCTGGACACCGACGATTTGGCTGGTAGGTGTAACCAAAGGAGGCATGCCCAGCTCCCTTCGCGTAACAGCGACCTCCTTATATACCTCTGGCAATCGATCCAGGGCCTTGGCCTCTTTTAGCTGGCCGACGAGATTGGATATCATGCCGCCCGGAACCTGATGAGCCAGCACACCAGTATCAATAACGGACATCCTGTGCTTGGCCAAATAGTTGCGGTATTTCGGCGCAATTGTCTCTATATAATCGCCTAGTTCGAGCAAAAGATTCAGGTCGAACCCTGGATCACGGGTAGTCCCAAAAAGGGTCGCCACAATGGGTTCAATTGCGGGCTGGGAGGTCCTTAGGGCAAAGGGGGCAAGGCACGTGTCCACGATATCCACCCCGGCTTTGATAGCCTCCAGATAGATCATGGAGGCCATACCGCTGGTATAGTGAGTGTGAAGGTGGATAGGGATATCTAACACCCCCTTGAGCTCGATAATCAGTTTGGCAATATCAAACGGGGCCATTATACCGGCCATATCTTTAAGGCACAACGTGTCTGCACCCATGTCCTGGAGTTCTTTGGCCTTGGTCACGAAATATTCCAGGTTGAATACGTCCCCGCCCATACGCCTCTCGGTCAAAGAATAACATATGGTACCCTCAAAATGTTTTCCATTGGCCTTGATCCTCTCAACAACGGTCTCAAAATTACGAAAATCATTCAAGGCGTCAAATACGCGAAACACGTCAATCCCCGCCTCGCATGACTTGTCAACGAATAGTCTTGCCACGTCGTCCGCATAATTTCGATACCCGACCAGATTCTGCCCTCTCAGCAGCATTGAAAATGGTGTCTTCTTAATATATTTTTTTAGTATCCTCACCCGTTCAAATGGATCCTCGCCCAGGAAACGGTGCATACTGTCAAAGGTCGCCCCGCCCCATACCTCCATGGCCCAGAATCCCACGCTGTCCATTTTCTCGGCAATGGGAATCATGTCGTCTGTCCTCATTCTGGTGGCCAGCAATGATTGATGACCATCACGGAAGGTGTTGTCCTGGACCTTAAGGGGATTTTTTGGGCCTTCCTCTAAGAAGATGTTCATATGGGACCTCCAGTAACACAATATATTGAAGCCGCGTTAAGAGCGATAAGTATAGGCCAAATAGATGCAATGGGTCAAGAGAATTCATCTGGATACTCCAAATCCGAACTGGTCATAAAATGCCCTTGTTTATAGATCTATATTATTGTATAAAGGAGGATTACAGGGATCAAGGATTCGAGTGAGGTCCTTTTGGAAAACAACTCTTGAACTCTTGAACTCTTTTTCCCAAATCAAATAGCACAAAGGGAGGACATCCTGGCCTTGTTCCCTGAGAACCAAGACCCCAAGATCTATAGCGTAAGTGAGCTCACCCAAGAAATCCAAAATCTCCTTGAGGACCGGTTTGACTTTGTATGGGTGGAGGGAGAGATCTCTAATTTCAGTGCCCCAATTTCTGGGCATTACTATATGGTCATCAAGGACCAAAAGGCACAGATCCGGGCAGTCATGTTCCGCCTTCAGGCCCGCTATCTCAGGTTCATTCCTGAAAATGGTATGAAGGTAATTGCACAAGGAAGGATCGGTGTCTATCCTCCCCGGGGGGAATACCAGATCATCCTGGATTACCTTGAACCAATGGGTGTAGGCGCCTTGGCCCTGGCATTTGAACAGTTAAAAAAGAAACTGGCCGCCCAGGGACTTTTTGACGAGGATATCAAGAGACCGCTTCCCTTTATTCCTCAACGGGTAGCGGTAATAACCTCTCCTACGGGCGCGGCCATCCGTGACTTCTTGAAGGTCGTCCGCCGGAGATTTTCCAACATCGAAATAACCATAGTCCCCGTCAGGGTCCAGGGAGAAGGCGCCACAGAGGATATGGTAAAGGCGCTGGAGCTGGTTAATCGTGAGCTGAAGGTCGATGTGATCGTCTTAACGCGGGGAGGTGGTTCGCTAGAAGATCTGTGGGCCTTTAACCAAGAGGCCCTGGCCATGGCCATCAGGAGGTCGGACATACCCGTTGTCTCTGCTGTTGGTCATGAAATAGATTTGACTATATCTGACCTTGCAGCCGACTTTAGAGCGCCGACCCCTTCCGCGGCGGCAGAATTGCTTGTAGCAGAAAAGGAATCGCTTATCAAGAACCTAAACGACATGACAAACAGGCTGATATCGAACATAACGCTTGGCATAAAAGTCCAGAAGGAGGGATTGGACCGTCTAAAAAAGGGCCTGAAAGACCCCAGAAAACGTCTTGCTGACGAATGGTTGCATCTTGATGAGCTCCAGACACGGCTCGTAAGGCTGACCCACCTGGTTGTACGTGGGGCAAAGATGAGGCTTGGCACTGAAGGGCGTAATCTCCTTCTTCATTCTCCCGTAAAGATCGTGAGTTCTCTGAGACAGCGGCTTGATTTTGACAGAAGATCTCTCGGCCGCGGCATTGACCGGGTGCTCGCTGATAAGCAAATGGCCTTCTCAATCCTGGAAAAGAGGGTAAAGGACCTCAGTCCGCTTTCAATCCTGAAACGGGGGTATAGTATCACCTTAAAATTGCCCGGGAAAAGTGTGTTAAGGGATTCTTCCGACGCCAGAAAAGGAAAGGAGGTCCAGGTGCTCCTGGCAAAAGGGGAATTGGTGTGTAGGATAGAAAAAGTGGTTTCAGGGCAAAAGGCGTGAATCCGAATATTTTGTCGGCTTAGCTGTCTTGTCTCCAATTTGACAGTGGGTGTGTCTAATTATAGGGCCCTGAGCACTTAAAGATGCCATATTGACAGTGTTTCAAATGAGGTGAAAAAATGGCGGAAAAAAAGTTTGAGGTCGCAATGCAGCGACTCGAAGAAATCGTGCAGGGCCTCGAAGAGGGTGACCTAAAACTGGAAGACGCACTGAAGGCCTTTGAGGAAGGAATGAAGCTCGCCAGGTTCTGTTCCAAGAAACTCGAAGAGGCCGAGAAGAAGGTGACCCTCTTGGTCCAGGAAGATGAAGGAAAATACACGCAGGCCCCTTTCGAGCCTGAGGAAGAAAAAAATGGTGAATGAGTCCGCTTTGGACATAAAGGCCTATCTCACTGAGAAAAAACGCATTGTTGATAGTGCCCTAAAATCATATCTCCCAAAACCTGAGGGCTTGACATCCGACCTAATAAGTGCCATGGAATACAGCCTGTTTGCAGGGGGCAAGAGGCTCAGGCCAATCCTGTGCATGGCGGGGGCCGAGGCCGTTGGCGGCAACAAGACAGATGTCCTGCCTGTCGCCTGCGCCCTCGAATTAATCCATACCTATTCTCTGATCCACGATGATCTTCCGGTGATGGATGATGATGATTTGAGACGGGGAAAGTCTACCAGTCACAAGGTCTTTGGAGAGGCATTGGCCATATTGGCCGGCGATTCATTACTCACCGAGGCATTTAATCTGATGACGGTGCCCGAATTAACTGAACGGATATCCTCACAGCTTATACTCAGGGTCATAGGCCTGATCGCACATGCCGCAGGCCATAGGGGCATGGTTGGAGGACAGGCCGTTGATATTCAATCGGAGGGAAAAACGGTCGGGGCCGCCAGCGTCCAGTTCATACACAATCATAAGACAGGGGCCTTGATTGCAGCATCTGTAGCCTCTGGCGCTATTCTTGGAGGTGGAAAGGAATCAGAGATCCAGACCATTATCTCCTATGGCCAAAAAATTGGACTGGCCTTCCAAATTGCGGATGATATCTTGGACATCGAGGGGGACAGCGGGACCATGGGAAAGAGAGACGGCGGCGACGAACAGAAGAGAAAAATCACCTATCCATCGGCCGTTGGCCTCAAGAAATCCAGAGAGATTCAGTCAGAACTGATTGAGGCGGCGATTAACACCTTACATACTTTTGGGAACCGTGCGGAGCCCTTACGTCAAATAGCCAGATATGTTATTGAAAGAAAAAAATGACCAAGCTTGACCCACAAACCAGGTTGCTAGATAGCATTAACCGTCCCAAGGACCTCAAAAAGCTCTCGCTTCAACAACTTGAAGTCCTGGCCCATGAAATCCGCCAGAGAATTATTCAAACGGTTTCCAAGAACGGCGGACATCTGGCCCCCAGCTTAGGTGTTGTTGAGCTGACCATTGCCCTCCATTACGTATTCGATACGCCAAGGGATAAGATCATCTGGGACGTAGGACACCAGGCCTATGCACACAAATTGTTAACCGGTAGAAGGGATCGCTTTGATACGCTCCGGACCTATGGGGGCATCAGTGGCTTCCCCAAGAGGGACGAGAGCCCTTACGACACATTTGACACCGGGCATAGCAGCACGTCTATTTCCGCGGGCTTAGGCATTTCCACGGCAAAGGAGCTGAAGGGGGAAGACGGTAAGATTATAACAGTGATTGGTGACGGTTCAATGACTGCGGGTATGGCCTTTGAGGGGCTCAATCAGGCCGGCGATAGTGAAAAGAACCTCATCGTTGTCCTCAATGATAACGCCATGTCCATTTCACAAAACGTGGGGGCCTTTTCCTCATTTTTGAGCCGCAGGATGACAGGCAAGAGGTTTGTCAATTTCAAAAAAGAACTGGAAAATTTTTTGAAATCTCTGCCGGGTGTGGGAGAAAACATTCTGAATATTGCCCGCAAGAGCGAGGACTCTTTTTTAACCTTCTTCACCCCCGGCATGTTGTTTGAGGCCTTCAAATTCAAATACATAGGCCCCATTAAAGGCCATCGCCTTAACAAGCTTATAATGACCTTTAAGAACACCCTCCATCTCGAGGGCCCTGTATTGGTACATGTCCTCACGGTAAAAGGAAAAGGATACAAGCCTGCTGAAAAAGACCCTGCCCACTTCCATGGTGTCAGTTCCTTTGAGATTACCTCGGTCCCACACCCAAAGGACAAACGAAAGGCACCCCCTTCCTATACCGAGGTATTCGGTAATACAATGGTGGATCTTGGCGGGCGGGACAAGAGGCTCTTCGCCATAACAGCGGCCATGCCGGAAGGTACTGGCCTTACGGAGTTTGCCAGAGTCTACCCCGATAGATTTTTGGACGTGGGAATTGCAGAACAACACGCGGTGACCTTTGCAGCAGGCCTTGCCACAGAGGGTTTCAGACCCGTGGTAGCCATCTATTCGACCTTTCTGCAGAGGGCCTTCGATCAGATTATTCACGATGTCTGCCTGCCAAACCTACCGGTGACATTTGCAATCGATCGTGGGGGATTAGTAGGAGAAGATGGTCCCACGCATCATGGTCATTTTGATATCACATACCTGCGCAGCCTGCCAAACATGACCCTGATGGCCCCAAAGGACGAGAATGAACTCCGTAATATGTTTTTTACCGCCCTACAGCAGTCCACACCCGTTGCCATCCGGTACCCGAGAGGTATGGCAATTGGTGTCACCATTGACCCAGATTACACGAGCCTTCCTATTGGCCAAGCCGAGATCCTCAGAGAAGGGAGCGACCTCCAAATCATGGCCGTAGGTAACACAGTGTACCCTTCTCTGGAGGCCGCCGCCAGTCTTGAAGATGAAGGTTTTTCTGTGGGGGTCGTGAATTGTCGTTTTGTCAAGCCCCTTGACACACGATTGGGCGATCTCGCCGCCGCCTCGGGGAGTGTCCTGGTGGTGGAAGAAAATATCAGACAGGGGGGCCTCGGCGGTGCGATGCTGGAACTCTTCAATAATTTGGGCATAGAAAATGTCCACGTAAAAAGAATCGGATTGCCCGACAAGTTTGTGGAACATGGGCCGTCATCTCTCTTGAGGGAAAAGTACGGCCTTGACGCCGCGGGAATCCTCAAGGAGGCAAGAGATCTCTGCCAGCGGGCACAGTAAAGGTAAGATCAGACTTGACCAACTTCTGGTTCAAAAAGGCCTGGCACAGAGTCGCGAAAAGGCCAAGGTCCTGGTTATGGCGGGCCTGGTGGAGGTTGACGGGGCCAGGGCCGATAAGCCGGGGCATACTATCCCAACATCAGCATCTGTTTCTCTTAAAACTATCATCTCCTACGTGAGTCGTGGTGGTCTAAAACTTGAAGCGGCCATAAGAAATTTCTCACCAGATATAGGCGGCAAAGTCATTCTGGATGTGGGGGCCTCTACAGGGGGATTTACAGACTGCCTGCTCAGGCATGGGGCGGGCAGGGTAATTGCCGTAGATGTCGGTTATGGTCAGATTGACTGGATGCTACGTCAGGACCACAGGGTAAGGGTCTTGGAGAGGACCAATATACGTTACCTGAAACCAGAAGACCTTGAAGCGCCTGTCCATGGCGCGGTCATCGACGTCTCATTCATATCGCTCAGGTTAGTCGTGCCCCCAGTTTCTAAGCTCCTCTCAACCCATGCCTTTATTATAGCGCTGATCAAGCCCCAGTTTGAGGTGGGTAAAGGTCAGGTAGGCAAGGGAGGGGTGGTCCGCGATCATAAACAACATCAGGCGGTCATTGAAAGCCTTAGCAGCTTTTTCGATACCTCGGGTTGGGATGTGGAGGGGCAAATCCCCTCCCCTATATTAGGCCCAAAGGGAAACCGTGAATTCCTGATTTATGCGACACGGTAGACTAACCTATAAAAACTTGTAGTAGTTTACGTGTCTGAAAATCCAACCGAATGGCGATGTCTTTTCTTCGTTCCGGGTCTCCCGGGATGGTCATTTCTAAAAGACATCACCATTCGCCTGAAATAGAGCGATTTTGAAAAGGGCTAAACTGATACAAAAATTTTAGTTCTGATTACGCTTAGAAGCCTTAAGGGGATTTAGTTTCCCGTTTCCTTTTGCGACCTGTGCCTTCAAATGGGTGGCCATATTACAATTCCCAATACGCCACTTGGCACCAGGATCGGGGAAAATGAGGCAGTATTTTCCGGCGGGGAAATCCTTGACTCTCTCACACCCATCACACTGCTCAATGATAGCGTGACAGGCACCACCATTGAACTGGCAGCCGCTCTTTTCCATGAATGAACAAACATGGCCCTCTTTTACGCTTGTACAAACCATTTTAATCACATCCTTTCTTAAAAAATTTTAATTTATTATTATAACTAAAATTTTAATTCTTGTCAAGAAAAATTTTTTGCCCACCTGAGATCCCTCATTATCCCCTACAATTGCTGCCCTGTTGACTCCCTCTTCTATAAAATGATACAAGTTTGTCACAGATCGCAACAATTCCTGCTTTCGTAATTGTTTAGCACTTTGAAATAGACGCATTGCTAAGGTGGGGTGAGGGGTGTTCTTCGAAATGTCTGGATGGATATGGCATGCCTTATAACTGTGTTGCTTTGTGCGCCCTCGCTTCTACCGATCCCCTCATTTTTTGGCGTGGAAAAAAATGTCCTTCACCATAGCATTTTTCAAACATCCAAGGTGTTACCTGCTTTCTAAACAAGGTTTATATCCAGGGCACATGAGGTAATATATGCATGAATTACAGGTTACGGAGAGCATACTCAGCATCGTGCTTAAACATGCCGAGGCAAATAGGGTGAACAAGGTTGTGGCCATTCATCTCAAGATAGGTGAGCTAAGCGACCTGGAAAACGAGTGGATTCAGCACTATTTTGACTACCTTAGCAAGGACACAAAAGCAGAAGGCGCTAAACTAAAGATTGAAAGGACACCAGTGGTACTACGATGCAATAAATGCTCAAACTCCTTTGAGGTCAATATCAAACAGATGAAGGAAATTCAATGCCCTGAGTGTGGGGACAAAAAGTGCACTCTCATATCAGGAAGGGAATATTACATAAAGCATATGGAGGTAATATGATGGAAGAAGTAAGGCTTATTCAGGTTAAAGAGGAGATTTTTTCTGATAACAAGGAGATTGCGGACGATCTAAGGGATAACCTGGTCAAGGAAAAGACATTTTTGATTAACCTCATGTCATCTCCCGGGTCAGGGAAGACAAGCCTTATACTCAAAACCATAGAAAAGATAAGGGATGAGTTTCGGATGGGCGTGATAGAGGCGGATATAGATTCAATGGTTGACTCGGAAAAGGTGGCGGCTCAAGGTATAGAGGCGATACAGTTGAGGACAGGCGGCTTTTGCCACCTGGATGCATCAATGGTGAAAAAAGGACTTGATGCCATGGATCTGGGCGGGCTCGACCTCATCATCATAGAAAACGTGGGTAACCTCGTATGCCCCGCCGAATTTGACACAGGTGCCACCAAAAATGTCATGATCCTGAGCGTGCCTGAGGGAGATGATAAACCCCTCAAGTACCCCCTTATGTTCACGGTATGCAACGTACTCCTCGTCAACAAGATAGACTACCTTGACATTTCGGATTTTGATATCCATGCCTTGAGGGAAAGGGTGCTGACCCTTAATCCCAAAATAGAGATCTTTGAGGTGTCATGCAAGACCGGACAGGGAATAGAGGACTGGACAAACTGGCTTAGAGAAGAGGTAAAGGCCTTTGGGGTAGTCAGCAAATGATTGATCACGATGACCAAAAAACCGTCTTGGCCGGCGATATTGGTGGGACCAAAACGAATATCGGCCTCTTCCGCATGGGGAAAAGGCGTCCCATCCCGGATGTAATTGATAGCTTCCCCAGCGGCCAGTCCCCAAACCTTGAAGACATCATCGACAAATTTCTCAGAAGACATCAGACCTCTGTTACCAGTGCGTGCCTTGGCATTGCCGGGCCAGTAATAAAAGGGCGGTGTAAGGCGACAAACCTTCCATGGGCGGTCTCAGAAACCGCACTCAAAAGGCGTTTCAAGTGGCGGCGTGTATCCCTTATAAATGATCTGACAGCGACTGCCCTCTCCATTCCCATACTGACAAGTCGCGAGATGGCCCCTTTAAACAAGACCAAACCGATGAAGGGAGAAAACCTGGGGCTAATTGCACCTGGAACAGGGCTTGGTATGGCCCTGCTGGTCTGGAAAAATGGGAAATACATTCCCGTACCTTCCGAAGGGGGCCATTGTGACTTTGCCGCAACGAGCACATCTGAGATGGCATTCTGGAGTGACCTGCATGAGCGTCTTGGTCACGTGAGCCTAGAGAAGGTGTTATCAGGACCGGGGCTCTTTACCATCTACCGCTGGCTAAAACATACAGGTCAGGATACAGAGCCGGAATGGCTGGCCAAAGACATTGAGAGAAACGATCCATCAAGGGCCATATCAGAGGCGGCACTCTTTGACAAAGTACCCTTGTGCATAAAGGCCCTTGATCTATTTGTGTCAATATTTGGCGCTGCGGCAGGCAACCTTGCATTAATGGGGCTCACAAGAGGAGGGATATACTTAGGAGGCGGCATTGCTCCAAAGATCTTGCCCAAACTACAGGAAGATATATTCATGCAGGCATTTGTAAACAAGGGGCGATTCAAGACCCTCCTGCAACAAATCCCTGTTCGGGTCATCACGAACGACAAGGCCGCATTACTCGGGGCGGCATGGTGCGCCTGGAATGGGTGAGAGGACTGTTACAAGTTCGTTCTCTCCTTCACTGGATATACTCTTCAACGTATCTCTGGATCTTGGGTGGCATTTTCCACCATTTCTTGATCTCCAAATCCTCACAAATTGTATTGGCGGCAAGATACCCTGGCCCCCCGATAATCAGCCCACCTGGATAAACCGATGCCCCACAGAGGTAAAGACCTGCAATCGGCGTACTGGTGCTGGAGCAGAGGTCATTGGGGCGAAAGTAGCCCATCTGCAACGGATTATAATCACCATGTTTTATCGAACCATTGACCATACAGGAAATCCGCCGTTCAATGTCGAGGGGGCTTTCGGAACAAATGGCAATAACGTTCTCATCTGAAAGGTTTTCGGCATAGCTCTGCCATACCTTTAGGGCCTCTTCCTCGTTCTTTTTCTGGTTCTCCTCCCATCCTCCCTTTAAATTATATGGGGCAAGCATCTGGAAAAAAGCCACATGTTTTCCATTGATGCGGGTAAGCGTCGGATCATAGAGGGTTTCCGTGGTGGCATGTCCGCACATTCCCGCCATCTCACCGTCTTTCAATCCCTCAAGATAATGAACCACCTCATCCACATCTTCAAAACCGATGATATTCATAAACGCCTGGTCAATCGCCCTGTCATTCACCTTGAACCGTACCTCGTCTTCCAAGGCGCAGTGAACGGTAAACAGGCTCCACTTGTCCCACTTCCATTGCTTGATAGACCTCAAGAAATCCTCGGGCAGGTTCTTCTCTCCGACTAACCGCACAAAGGTCGATTGGGGATCCAGACTCGAGGCAACTGTCTTGGCATGAATGATCCTCCCATCAAATGTCTGCACGCCCTCAACCTTTCCGTCCTTAACGATAATCTTGGTCACCTCGGCGTTTTCAAGGATAAGGCCTTTATTTATAACAATCTCCTTGGACAGGGTCCCCGAGAATTTGTGTGAGCCCCCCAGACAGAGGCATTTATTCATTCCCCTACAGATCAATAAGGGAACCATGAATCCAAGACCTCCCTCCCAGGGGTCCAGTCCCCACATACAGGAGATATAAAGAAAAAGGGCCTTTACCCTCGGGTCAGTAAAGAGATCGTCTATGATCTCCATCGGGCTCTGCTCAGAGATTTCCAGCAATGCCTTGCCAATCTCCGTGCGACCCAAACGTACAGAGAGGTCAACCGGCGGCATGGGCGGGTAATAGGTGCCGGGACCCAATATCTCATCAACCATTTTCGTGTACGTCCTGATAATCTTTTCAAATGCCTTGGCATCCTTTGCCGAGATACGGCCTATGGAATCCACTGAGTCCGAGACCATCTTCGAGAGCAAAATAGAGCTCCCGTCACGAAAGATAATACCGGTCTGGGCGTTCGGTTTCATGAACATCAGACCGTGCCTCTGCATATTGAAATCAGATAAAACGGGCATGTAATCCACCATCATGTGATAAGTGGCATGCGTATTAGCGTAATACAGGGGAAAGATCACCTCTTCCGTGGCAAGCCCGCCTCCGACCTCATAGCGCTTCTCCAAAAGAATTACACTCGCCCCTGTCCTGGCCAGGTAAGAGGCCAGGATTAACCCATTGGGTCCTCCCCCAATTACCACCACATCCGCATTCAATTCGTCCGGCATCCTGGGAACCGGCGGGTTTTCTGGTCTCACCGATGCATCAATAAGGCTCATGATGTCACCTCCTTTTCAGATATATAGTGGGGCGAAGGATACCACCATCCTCCGGGTTTCAGGTCCAGGTCCTCGATCAGGATGTGCATCAGGTTATACGGAACTGCCATGAGTCCCAGACCGCCCGGGTAAGAAGTATGGTTGCAAAGATAAAGTTTATGGACAGGGCTACGGTATCGCGAAAGCTCTTCCATGGGACGGGCAGTATACCATTGATCTTCAGATTGACTGATACCCAGCCAGTTACCGCCCACAAAGCCCAGATTGCGAAAGGCAGAATCATAGGGGGTATTGACAAACGTTGCCACGATATTCTTTTCCGTAATATTGGGCGCCACTCCCCGTATTGCCTCAAGTAGCACATCAACAATTTCGTCTTGCGCCTTATTGACCGCCTCCGGGCCATCTACATGGTATTCCGGTGGTGGCATCTGCAGGTATATGGGAGAAAATACATGGTAGCCAGGGGGACACCTGGTCTTATCGAATATGTCATGATTCACAATAGGGATGATGATGCTCTCCTTCTTGATGGGGTGGGTGTTGAAGGAGTAGACATCTCTCATCTGATTGAGGACTATCTCTCGATCGTCTGAAGGGAGAAAAACACAAGAGGGATAATCCGTGCCCGAGAGGATCTCTCCCGCCCTCCCAATGAACTTCGGCATCTCCGTCGTGATCATGGAAAGGACAAAAAGGCTACCACCCTTCAGGCTAATATCCCTGATCCCTTGGATAAAGACAGGATCTAGGTGGCGAGAGGGGACCAAATTCAAAAACAGGTCCTTGATATGGACACCACTGATCACGGCTCTATCGGCATAGATCCTCTTTGTCCTGGTGGGCGCATCGTCGGCCAGGATAACCCCTTTGGCCTCTCCGTCCTCGACAATGATCTCTTCGACCTTTGTGTTAGTGAGAATAGTTGCCCCATGGGTAAGGGCACACCTCACCAGGGCATGGATCATCGAGTGGGTACCACCAAGAGGACTGCCTGAGGAATACATGTTCAGGATATTGCAGGTCAGCCCAAAAAGCCCTGTCCCCGCCCAATCAGGATGAGGACCGTTATACCATGACCCCATGGCAAATCCCACCTTGAAGAATTCGGTATCAAGGATCGTGTCGAGGAGTTCAAAGGTGGACATATCATTCCATGCGTCATCATAGATCGGGACATGTTTCTTGAATTCCTTGGACCAGGGGAGGTCCTCCCTGGCCAGAGTGACTCCCACGGGTGGGGGAGGTGTCCAGTAGATTGAGCGCAGGATTTCAAGTGCATGTTCCATGAGTGTCGAATTAAAGGTCTCCATGACCTCGACGTCATTCTGGGAGTACCGCTTGAGACTGTTGGACATCCCTTCGCTATTATATCGACTCCCGATAACCCCTTCTCCGTCAGATGTAACAGAGCCGAACATGGTCTTATAGTAGACCATCCGCAATCCGAATTTCGCCAGTTCGAGCTGTTCAAATCCTGGAGCGGCAGCACCATAGAGGTAAGTGGCATGGGGATCGATTCGAAAGCCGGGTATGGGCTCAGCATTTTCAAAGCCCCCGCCGCACTCTAGCCGGTCCTCGCACACGCACACGCTCAGGCCGCACTTGGCCAGGTAACAGGCAATGGTGATTCCGTTCGGACCCCCACCTATGACGATCACATCGTACCGGTTGTTCATGATATCCTCCTCAAATGGCTATAAAGACACAACAATGAGTTTCCGTGGTCTTCTCCCACTATAGTTGCCCCACTTGGGCTCTTACCCTCACTTTACAGGATGTAAGGTGTGGGATGTGCTTTAGGTGATGACGTCATACAATAAGCATATGGGGATGACCCTTACAAGTCAATGAAAACTGAGGTCCTTTCATTAACACACCAGGTCATTCCCCCATATTTACCTCCCCTTGAACTGCGGTTCACGTTTTTGCATAAATGCCATAGGCCCCTCGATCGCATCTTCCGACTTGAATACCGCCGTGGCTAATTCTATTTCTCGCTCGTATGCCTTTGTTAACGGCAGACCCAGACATTCTATGGCAGACCTCTTAATGGCACTCACGGCCAACGGGCCGTTGTCCGCTATGCGCCTTGCAATTTTCTCGGCCGTGGGCATCAGTTCCTCTTGCGGGACCACATAGTTGACCAGCCCCATGTGGTATGCCTCCTTCGCATCTATTTTCTCGCCTGTCAGAAGGATTTCCATGGCCTTGCAAAAGGGTACCTGGCGTGGAAGTCGAACTGTTGAACCACCCGCAGGGAAAAGTCCCCATTTAGGCTCCTGCAAGCCAAAAAAGGCATTTTCCGATGCAACCCTGATATCCATTCCCTGCAGCATCTCCAGCCCACCTGCGATGCAGTACCCATTGACCGCTGCCACTATCGGCTTCCATATATCTATCTTGCGAAGCAAAGCAGACTCAAATATTTCGGCTATCTCACCCTTTATCAGGCCCGATAATCCTTCAGGCGAACCCGTTATAAGCGGGATTAGCTTACCCAAATCAGCACCTGCACAAAAGGAATTACCCACGCCCGTGATTATCGCCACCAACACTGAAGAATCATCTCGGAAATCGATCCATGTCTCACTGAGGGCACGGAGAGTGTCAGGGTCGAGGGCATTGCGGGCCTCGGGCCTGTTTAGCGTAATGTATGCAATCTTGTCCTTCTTCACGTAATCAACTGCCATGTGTGCCTCCTAATGTCATCACTTGTCATCTGGATCATGGCTCTCCAAAATCTTTTCAGGCCTTGATTCGCCGGAACTTGGGCAGGGAAATCGTCGATGTGATGTCATCGAATACCACCTCCACCGCCATGCCCGCGCGGACATCTTCAGGTTTGACCTCTATTATATTGCTCATCATTCGAACGCCCTCATCAAGTTCTACCAAGGCGACTGTATAGGGAACATCCTCTTGAAATATCAAGCTGGGAGGCCGATAAATAACCGTGTAGGAGTAGATCTTCCCCCTTCCGCTTGCCTCAGTCCACTCGATGTTTTCAGAAAGGCAACTCCGGCAGTAGGGCTGTGGAATATATTGTCGTGCACCACACTCGAGACAAGATTGTATTAGCAGTTTGTGTTGCCTTGCCGCCTCCCAGAATTTTGCTGTCACGTGATCCGGCACTGGGATAGGTTTATTGTATTCAGTCATATGTGCGCCTCATTCGCCTCCTAGGATCAATGCAGTATGTGACGAAAAATGGCCACCTAGGCCACTAACCAGTCCCGCTCGGGCGTCCTTTACTTGTCTCGGTTCACCCGCTTCGCCACGCAGTTGCTTTACCGCTTCAATGATATGAAAAACACCTGAGGGTAAGCCGGGATGGCAGTGGGCATGACAGCCTCCATGTGTCACGATGGGTATTTCGCCCCCGATCTCGATCCTGTGGCCGCCCTCAGCAAATCGACCGCCCTCCCCCTTTTCACAAAAGCCAAAATCTTCGAGAAACAAGATAGGTGTAATAGAGAAGCAGTCGTAAAACTGGGCAAAGTCCATATCCTTCGGGCCAAGGCCTGACATCTCGTATGCCTGGCGGCCGGCATCGGCGCTCGCTGTGCGTACAAGGTCATCGACCAGTGAAACATGCTCCCGCATCGTCCGTGCCCCAGCCCCGAGCAAAAGAACCGGTTTCTTTTTCAAATCCCGTGCCCTCTCCAATGTCGTGACAATAATGGCCCCGCCACCATCAGAGATAATGGAGCACATGTCCTTTGTAAGGGGCCATGATATCATTTTCGATGAAAGCACATCATCAATGGTCAGACTCTCTCGTTTCTGTGCGTCAGGATTCATGTAAGCGTGCTTGCGTATGCTCACAGCCACCTGTGCCATCTGTTCCCGTGTAGTGCCGAATTCGTTCATGTGCATTGTTGCAGCTAACGCATAGGTACTTATTATAGTTGGCCCATAGGGCCACTCAAACTGGGAATGGCCAATTCTTGATATAATCTCGGTCGCATCCATGTCTCCCCTGCCGATCATATTTATGAGCTCCGAATAACCCACGAATGAACGCATCGAGTCCGCCGATGCAATGAGGACCGTATCGGCCATTCCGCAATAGATCGCGTTTGCCGCGCTGATAACCATCTGGATATGCGTGGCACCCCCAATTTGCATCGACGTTGTGAAGCGAGGCTGGATACCCATATACTCAGCGAACATGACACTGTGCATCAATTCTATCCGGTTGGTTGTACCAGCCGTAAGCACGCCATCAACATCCTTGTTCTTGAGCCCACAGTCCTCTAACGCACGTTTGGCGGCCTGAGCGTGTAGCTGCATCGCGTCCTTGTCGCGCACGGTTCCAAGGGAGCTTTCACCGATGCCGACAATTGCAATTTGTCTGCTCCAATTACGTCTCATTACATGTCCCCCTCATGGCAACGACCAAACAATGATCTCCCGTGTCGTATCAGGACCGTCAAGACGGTGCTGATTTCTTTCTCGCTTCTTACACCCCTGAGTTGAGCTATTACTCGAAATATGAGCTTGCACTCATAATACGAAAGCAGTATCTAAATGTCAAGCGCAAACTGGCAAGAATTCACCTTTCCTGGATAATGTGCCGGGTAGAGATAGGCCAGTGTAACGAGCCAAAAAAACGTCACACAAATACTCCGGATTCTAGATTATTCGGTTGAGTGATGGCCTATGAAGGGCGCTGGCTAACTTTCACATATCCTCAGAAATTTTTTGCACGATATTGTTAACCGCCTCTCTGATTTTGCCCATTTTCACAGGCTTCGTCAAATATGGCAGATTGTTTCCCTCAAAAAAGGCTTGCCTTTCGGGTGTGGCAAAGCCTGTGCAGAACAGAAAATGTGCGCCGATGCGCGGATTTTCCTCAATTGCCTTTTTGTAGAATTCTACACCATCCATTATGGGCATCTCTATGTCTGAAACAATGGCATCAAAAAAATGTTCTCTGGTTTTTCTAAGGCCTTCTTCACCATTTTCCGCTGTTTTAACTACGCCATCCATAGACAAAACAGCCTTAAATAACTCAAGCACGGCTCTGTTATCTTCCACAATAAGAATTCTTTTTTGCCATATGGCAGGTAATTGACGAATATGGTCAAGTTGCTTTGATCCGTGGGGTAATGATTTGAGAAACAGCTCTATTCGGTCTTTGTGTGCCTGAATTTTTGCGGCCAAATACTGAAATTCTACGTCATATTCTTTCAAGGTATTAATGACATATAAAAATATATCATTCCATTCCGAGGACTCGACTGTCTCCATAAAATTAGTTACATCCTCTTTTGTAAGCTTGCCAGTTAACAGCAAGTCCCGGGTTTCTTTCAAAGGTTTTTCGATCAGATCTTTAGTACTTTGATCCAAAGATATGGCGGGCTCCACATCGACATCATTGATTTGCAAGTAATCTAAAGCCCTACTCATTGCATCGAAATGCTCGCTCTCGTCCTCTCCCAGGCGCGTGAGAAATCCAAAAAGTTCCTCATCCCCCTCAAAGAGGAGAGAAGAACTGGTGTATACATCGCTAGCCAATTGTTCGATACTTTGGAGCCATTCTATAATTTCCTGCATTTGATAGCTGCCTTTAATAGCACTCTTCATTTATCACTCTGGCATGCCTAACTGCTATAAGTGCATTCAAACATCACTTATCATACAGAACCTTCCTAATGATCCTGGCAAGGTCACGGATTCTTAGTGGCTTCATGGCAAATTCCCGAATGCCTATGGCCTTTGCACTGTCTTCCGAGATCATCTCACTGAATCCAGTGCAAAGGATAATCGGTATATCGGGTCGAATGGCCAACATTTCTTTGGCCAGCATTGCACCGGTCATGTGGGGCATGCTCATATCCGTTATGACAAGGTCGTACTTATTGGGCTGGTTACGAAAGGCTTCAAGTGCCTCTACGGGATTTATACTGGATTCGACCTGGTAGCCAAGACGTTCCAACAATTTTTTTGCCATGCCCACTGCATCTTCCTCATCTTCAACAAAAAGAATCCTCTCATTCCCTGTTGGCATTGCCTCAACGCTCTCAGACACATGTTTAACTTCACCTTCAATACAGGGAAAAAACACATCAAAAATTGCGCCCTTTCCAGGTTCGCTCTGCACTGTTATAGCTCCACCATGGTCCTTAACTATCCCGTGGACCACTGATAGACCCATTCCTGTACCTTCACCAACAACTTTTGTGGTAAAAAATGGATCAAAGATACACTCCATAACATCGGGGTGCATTCCTTGCCCCGTATCACGCACGGTTATTCTGACATATCTCCCGGGAACCAAATCCTGATGAAGGGCTGCTCCATTCTCATCGAGCCTTATGTCTTTCACACATACCTCCAAAAGCCCTCCCTTTTCTCGCATGGCATGGGCTGCGTTTGCAAAGAGATTCATAAAGACCTGATGGATTTTTGTAGGATCGGCAAGGACGGTATCTGCCCTGGCTGAAATACTCTTGCGAATTTCTATGGTGGTAGGAATAGACGCCCGTAATAGCTTGAGGGCCTCTCTCACAATCGGGCCAATCTTTACCGGTATGTTTTCCTGTTTTATCTGGCGGCTAAAGCTGAGGATCTGCGACACCAGGCCCTTTCCCCTCTGGCAGGCCTTTTCCACGAGTCCCAGGGAGTAGCGTGCAGGATTCCCTTCCGGGATATCAGATAACGCCAGTTCGGTATTACCAATAATCATCCAGAGAATATTATTAAACTCATGTGCTATACCTCCAGCCAACGTCCCTATGGCCTGCATCTTCATGGCCTTCTGTAGTTGTGCTTCGAGTTTCCTCTTCTCTTCCTCTGCATGCCTCCGCTCGCTGATATCTCGTGTAACCCCTAGAATCCCAGCAGGTCTTCCATCCCTATCGCGCAGGAAGCTTGCCTTTGTCTCCGTCCATAGCGTGGAGCCATCCTTACAAATATGCTCGGCCTCAAAGGTCCGTGACCTCGGTATATCAGACCGCTTTTCGCTCTGTTCCAGGGCCCGTTCTTCTAAAAAGATATCTGTAACCAGCTTGCGGGATTCAGCAGTAAAAATCTCTTCCAAGGTCTGAACAAGAACCTCATCTACGGTATAACCTCTCATACGTTCAATGGAGGGGCTGACGTATGTAAGGTTCATATCCATATCCGTGGTCCAGATTGAATCGTCCACATTTTCGGCGAGCAAACGGTAACGCCGCTCACTCTCCCGCGAGGCATCTTCTGCCCTCTTCCTCTCTTCTATTTCTTGCTTCAGTTGCCTGTTTGCTTCAACCAGCCTCCTTGTCCGTTCCTCCACGCGCCGTTCCAGTTCCTCGTTGGCGTCCTGGATTGCCTCCTCTGCCCTTTTTCGCTCGGTAATGTCGGTGTCGGTCCCGATGAAACGAACAGGTATGCCATCAGGATTGCGTTCGACCTTCCCCGAGGCCAGGAACCATCGAACGCCTCCATCCTTATGCAGCATCCGATGCTCGACCTGGTATACTTGGCTCGTTCCGTCAATGTTGGCCTGTGCCTCCGCCATGACCTTAGATTCGTCAGCGGGATGGACGTGACTGGCCCAGTCCTCAATCCTGTCAGTGATCTCATGCTCCTTATAGCCAAGCATCGCCTTCAAGTTTGGGGCAACGAATATTTCATTAGTCTTGAGATTCCAGTCCCACACACCAACATTGCCGCCCTTTACCGCCAATGCGTAACGCTTCTCGCTTTCTCGCAATGCCTCCTCCACCTGTCTGCGCCTGCTGACATCAGACATGAAATTCAAAGTAGCCGCTCGATCCTCCCACATGATCTTGGTAGGCCTCAGGCTCATCCACCTTAAGTGCTGGTCCTTATCAATTACCCTTATATCGTACTCTGAAGGAACTTCTTCTGCCCTGATCCTTTTCAGGTAGTTTTCCGCTACTTTTTCTTGATCGTCAGGGTGAAGCCATTTTGTATAAGGTCTGTCCAGTCGACTTGCATTGGAATTTTCTGCAGAAACACCTGCAAATTCGACAGCCACGGCATTCATGAACTTAAGCATTCCGTCCTGAACCACGAAGATAGCCTCGCTGCAGTTATCTATGACCATGCGGTATTTCTCCTCAGACTCCTTAAGCTTCAACTCCGCATGCTCATGTATAGCGACTTCTCTCTCCAACTCATTGATCCTTTGCTCCAATTCCTCATAGGTAGGCTTCCTGGGCATCAGAACATCCTCCAATTGCCGTCCCCCTTCAATGGGGTTTTTCTTTGGGTTTGACAGACAACATTTCACACCCTCCAAGTGAGGCGGATTACGCTGGTAATCATGGATTAATCTATACAAAAACCCTGTAATTGTCTATATCTATTATCTTCAAAGTGGAAGACATTTACAAGAGTAAGGCTCCCCCCGCATTCTTGTCTTCAGGAAAAAACTTTGTAGATACTGGAAAATCACGTTTAAACCGGATAATTCATAGTTATCATACTGGTGAGGAAAGAGATATGAAAGGGAAAGGGCTAATAGAGAGCAGTGTCATCCTTTGGCAGGCATTACTGATTCAGAATGCAACGCTGGCGGGAAATGTCCATGGAGATTGGCATCACGGCGGAGGTTGAAGATAATGTGGTACACTTTAGTCCTGCAATGGCCCGCTGGATTTGTGCATTAGTCGCAGACAACGTTCCAGATTTTCGTGAGCCTTTGAGAAATTGGGATTGATTCGCAACGCCTGGGAGTAATGCTTTGCGGCCTCTTCCAGATCCCCTTGGCCCGCCAGGACGTTTCCGAGGTTGAAGTGCACATTCGCATAGTCAGGTTTGATCCGCAACGCCTCCAAATAATGCCTTGTTGCCCCCTTCAGTTTCCCCTGACTCGCCAGGGCATTTCCGAGGTTATAGTGCGCCTCCGGGAGATCAGGTTTGATCCGTAGCGCCTCCAGATAATGCCTTATCGCCTCTTTGAGCCTGCCTTGCCTCTTTAAGGCATTTGCCAGGTTATTGTGTGCATCCGCATAGTCGGGTTTGATCCGCAACGCCTCCAGATAATGCCTTGTTGCCCCCTTCAGTTTCCCCTGCTTCGCCAGAACAATCCCCAAATTGTAGTGTGCCTCTGTGTAGTCGGGTTTGATCCGCAACGCCTCCAGATAATGCCTTGTTGCCTCCTTGAACTTCCCTTGGCCTGCCAGGGCATTTGCCAGGTTATAGTGGGCCTTTGGAAGATCAGGTTTGATCCGCAACGCCTCCAGATAATGCCTTATCGCCTCTTTACGCCTCCCCTGGCTTGCCAAGACATTTGCCAGGTTATTGTGCGCGTCCGCATAGTCGGGTTTGATCCGCAACGCCTCCAGATAATGCCTTGCCGCCTCCTTGAACTTCCCTTGGCTTGCCAGGGCGTTTCCCAGGTTATAATGGGCGTCCGCATAGTCGGGCTTGATCCGCAACGCCTCCAAATAATGCCTAATGGCCTCCTCCAGTCTCCCCTGAGTCTCCAGGGCATTTCCCAGATTGTTGTGCGGCCGGGCCTTTTTTGGAGATTTTCCCACACAATCTCTCCAGAGGGTGACTTCGTCACCCCAAACCCTGTTTCTTTCATACGTCCAAATGGAGCAGAAAATCACGACTGTGCCTAGTATCGAAACCGTCAGCCACTTTGGTTTTATGTACCGATAGGCCAAAGTGACTACCGTCAGGCTCACAAGCATGGAAGGCAGGTAGGAGCGGTGTTCGAATATAAGCGCAAGGGGTATTACCGAGGACTCAATCACTAGGTTGCCTAAAAACCAGAGGATACAGAAAGACAAGAGCCGTTCCCTTTTGGCCAGATAAAACGCCAGCCCAATCAATCCTATGATACACCCTATGGAAAGCAGGGTGGTTATGGGATCGAACAATGAATAGGACAATGGAAAATCGTAATCCAAATTAAGCCGAGAAGGATGGGGAAATATCAAAAGGCTTATGTAATGGATTACTACCCGAAATTCTGTCAGCACTCTTTGGGTCATAGTAAAATCTTGCGTATGATAAAGGGACAATGCCCTACGCGAAGAAGAAGTTTTCAGAAATATGATTGCGACGGGAACAAGGACAATGAATATACCTATAATACGGAGGAATTGACGTTTTAGCCTCCTCCAGCTCAAGCTCTGAAAAAAATACCACTCATAGAGTAAAATGAAGAGGGGTAATGTCGCAGCGATCTCCTTTGAGCCTAGGGCCAGTATGCCGGCAACTATGCAACCTGCAAACAGAAGCCACTTTTTCCTCTTATCCTCTGCAATCCTAGCCTTCACATATAGCAAAATCGACGACAGATAGAACATGGCAGCCATACAGTTCATTCTCTGGACAATATATGTAACCGATTGGGTTTGGATCGGATGAACGAGCCAGATCAAAGCAGTGAAGAATGCTATCGTTCTATAAGATTCATACCTGGAACTCAGCGATGGGATACTTAGAGTGGTTTTTGCAAAGAGATAAAGCAATATGCCGGTTATGATATGTATCAGGATGTTAACCAGATGGTAGCCAGCTACATTATAGTGGTTGAAATAGTAGTTCAGTGCAAAGCTGATATTGGCCAGCGGACGATTTGAGGAAGGACTTTCAAGGCATGCCCTTGTAATGCCTGCCAAGGTGATTTTGGTCAGACGGATATTGGTATTCTTCTGAATATTGGGCACATCGTCAAAAACAAAAGGGCTACTAATCGTGTTTGAATATGCCAAGAAAACGAAAATAGCCAGACACGATAAAATCAGCACTTCACGAATAAGCACAAAGGGGCCAGCAAGCCTTGTTGGCGAATCAGTCTTGCTCGGTTTAGAAAGATTCAAGCCGCGAGTGGCTCGCCGTCTCTTTTTTGTTACGATGCCCATCTATCATATGGTTTCAAATCGTGGGATATTTCTAAAGGGTCGTCATACCCATTTTATCCGGTTATCTCCCCAAATTTATGCAAACACCCACTTCTCAATAATCTCAAAGACAGTCTCTCTCTTGATCGGCTTTGAGATATAGTCGTTCATCCCTAGCTCAATACACTTCTCACTATCACCCTTCATGGCATGAGCGGTCATAGCGACAATCGGTATCTTGTCAAACCCTCTCTCTCTGATTCCCCTTGTCGCCTCAAATCCGTCCATCTCCGGCATCTGGACATCCATGAAAATCAGATCAAAATCATCGGGAGATGTCGTGTATCTATCAACGGCCTCCCGGCCATCATTGGCCACCTCCACCCTATATCCCGCCTTGGTCAGCATCATCTCCGCCAGCTTCTGGTTCACAGGGTTGTCTTCCACCAAAAGGATACGAACAGAATGTTTCCTGTCCTCTCGAACTGTATATTGGGTTACAATCTTCTTCCTCACTAGTTCATCTCTCGCACCTTTAGCTTCCCTTCCCCCTATAACAAGCTCTATCATCTGAAACAGCCTCTCCCTACGACATGGCTTGGTAAGAAATCCATCAAACCCCGCCTCCTGACACCTGTTCGCATCCCGCTTTGAAGAAGAAGATAGCGCGATCAAGGGAAGGGTCGAGAATTGGCCTCCAGGATCGCGGATCTTCACTGCAAGGTCATATCCGCTCATGTCGGGCATCATAATATCTGAGATACAGAGGTCAAAAGGATCTTCACCCTCCAATGCCTCTTGTAGGGCATTAATAACCTTCCCGGCCTTCTTCAACGCAACCGCACGCATACCTGCCAGCCCCAGGGTGTGAGTGAGTATGTCCAGGTTGGTCTGGTTGTCATCGATAATTAGGACCTTTTTGCCGGAGAGGGACATAGGGACAATCCTCCTGGTTTCTCTATCTTCCGCCTTTCCCAGCCATCCCGTAAAGTGAAATACACTTCCCCTATTTACTGCACTTTCCGCCCAGACATCGCCGTCCATAATGCTCGATATCTGCTTGCATATGGCCAGCCCCAGGCCGGTACCACCATATTTTCTCGTGGTTGAGCTATCGGCCTGTTCAAAGGGCCTGAAGATAGTTAACAGCTTCTCTTTTGGGATGCCGATTCCCGTGTCTCGAATCATGGCATGAAGCTTCACCTGATCATGTCTTTCATCTTCAATTTCAAGGGTGAGTTCAATCTCGCCAGACTCCGTAAACTTGGTAGCATTTCCCATCAGATTGGTCAGGATCTGCCTGAGACGGTGCGGATCACCCTTTACCTTTGATGGGATGTCGTCGCCGATGTGGCATAGGATCTCAATGGGCTTTGATCCAATCCTGGGACGTATTAGTTCACAGACATCATAGGCAAGGAGTTCCGGATCAAAGTCGGTCTCCTCAAAATCCAACTGTCCTGCCTCAATCTTGGAAAAATCAAGGATATCATCGATCAGAGAAAGGAGGGAATCTCCGCTTGATTGAATCGTTCTTGCATAATCGACCTGCTCTTCATCCAGATCGGTATCAAGAAGTAGGTCCGTAAAACCCGTGACCGCATTCATGGGTGTGCGGATCTCGTGGCTCATGTTGGCCAGAAATTCGCTCTTCGCAATGTTGGCGGCCTCGGCCTCCTCTTTGGACCGCTTAAGGGCATGTTCTGCCAGTTGCCGCTCGGTGATATCGCGGGCGATCCCCAGTATGGCATAGGCCTCGTCTTGGCGGTATATGAGGCTGGCCTCGGTCTCTACCCAGACGAAATCGCCCTCCTTGCCCCTCAATCTAAATCTGGTAGCTGTTTCTTGGTGTCCTATGCGCCTAATCTGTTTGACTGCCTCCAGGGCCTTTGGCATCTCTTCCTCACTAATCAATGAGGCAATATTGAGGGAAGGAATCTCTTCTCTGGTATAGCCCAGCAGGTTCAAGGCCGCGTCGTTGGCGTCCATGAAGTTGCCTTCAAGGTCGTGGACATATACACAAAAGAGGGTACGCTCAAACAGTGCCTTATATCTGTCCATTGCTTCCTGAAGTTTCTCTTCCTGCTCTTGAATGATCCTCTTGGACCTTAGTATCTCCTGAAGATCCCGGCACGCCAGCACAACCCCCCGCATGTCTCCTTTCCGGTCTCGGATAGCAGAGAGATTGCATGAGGTTGGAATGGCTTCCCCCTGTTTGTTGATCAAATTAACGACACCCGATACCTCCTCCTCTCGATTTTCATCAAGCACCTTAATAAGCCCCTTCAGAGTAGCTTCATTCTGAGAATCCAGAAAAATAGAGATTGGTCTATGGCAGAGCCCTTCATTATCATACCCGAGAAGATCCTCGCACTTTGGATTAACCATGCGAATGAAGCCATCGGCATCCAGGGTAAAAATGGAATCTGCAATGGTGGCCAGCACCTTTCTGGCAAGGGATTCAGGAGTGGGGTTCAGGAGTTGATAACGATAAATCGACCAGAATATGAGGCTTGTAAAAAGGATGACCGGAAAGAACCCTAATGGGTAAAAATCTATGCCAAAGCAGGGTAGAAAATCCAAGGCGCCAAAGTAGGCTATGAGAAAGCCAAGAATAACCGCCTTGGTCTGTTTCCTTTTTGTTCGGGACTGTGCCGTGCTAAGACCATGAATGAGATTTCTAAAGTTTGCCAGCATTATGAGAAAGAATACGGATAGGAATATAAGGCTCAATGGCCCGTAGGTTGGATAAAACCCCCAGGGATGTTGTGCGACACCCGTGATGACAGATTTTCCAAAAATGCCTTCCAGGGCAAATAGAAGGCCCAGCAGATATGCGATAAGGACATATCTTCTATTCTTGGTGAATTGATAGGTGATCGTAGAGGTGAAAAAGTAGATGCCGGGGGATATGAATACAACACCGCAATAGGAGAAGCGGTACCATTTCTCGGCCAATCCAGCGTCCTGGCTGCATAGCATGAACCCAATGCCTGACGTCCATACAACAGCATGCAGACACATTAGAAAAAAGGATTGATTTATTCTCCCCTTGCGATTAAACGAAATGACCCATAGGGAAAGTATGAATATGTATAGCGCGGTGAAAAAATAGAGCAGTCCGGTTACATTGACATAATATGAGGATGGATCCATGCAGAAACCTCCTTATATCACAAGATCATTTCCCCCTCTTTTTGCAATAAAGAGGGGCGTAAGAGATATAAAAACTTCCTTCTTAGCTTATCGGCCATTTCTATGAAAACTTGAGAATTCATGTGACACTTTAGCCTTTGAAACAGACGGTTCTCTAAAGTGGGGCAAGGAACATCCCCAAATCTCATTGACACTAATTATATCCATGTGATAAAAAGCAGTACAACATTCCATGTAGTAAAAAATCCTGGGTCCAGAGGGCCGGGCTTTGGCTTGCCTCCGGAGACTTCCTCACATTACAGTGCGTAAGGCTTTCAATAACGGAAAGGGCATAACAAAATGAAAAAATTATTGTTCACTCTTGTTATTGTTCTTATTGGGTCAGGTCTTTCCTATTGCCCTTCTGTGGCGAGGGAAAGGGCAAAGGTAGTGATAAAAATGGCGGCCCTGGCGCCTAGAGGATCTTATGTAATTAGTATCATGGATGAATTTAGCAAGGAAATGAGGAGGGAAACAAATAATGAGGTAGATTTCAAGATTTATTCGGGTGGGGTTCAAGGAGATGAATCTGATGTCCTGCGCAAAATAAGGTTGAAACAATTGCATGGCGGCATCTTTGTCGGTTTTGCTCTGGGTCGAATAGCCCCACCAGTGCGAGTCACTGAGATACCATTCGTGTTCAGGAACAGCGGCGAGATATCATATGTTCGTGGTAAGCTGGAAGACACCATGAATAAATACTTTGAGGAGGCGGGGTATGTAGTAATAGGATGGCATGACATTGGATTTGTATATCTCTTTTCCAAACAGCCTCTTACCTCGATTGATGTACTGAGAAAACAGAAGGTATGGGTATGGGGTGACGACCCTATGATGACTGCTGCCTATAAGGCCATAGGGGTTTCTCCAATTCCTCTTTCCGTCACTGACGTCCTGACCTCACTGTCCACAAAACTCATAGATACTGCTCCTATCACTCCTTTCGGCGCAATCGCGCTTCGATGGTATACCAGGTTCAAGTATATGAATGACCTTCCCGGTGCAAATGGTATAGCGGCAGTTGTTGTAACAAAAGACATATGGAATAAAATTTCCCCCGAAAGCCAAAAAAAAATTAAGGAACTGGGGAGGTCATACTCTCTTAGGCTTACCAAGGCCGGGATAGAATCAAACAGAAAGTCGATAGGGGTCCTAAAGAAGGCTGGTATTTCAATAGTGAGTTTTAAAGAATCACAAAAAGAACTTGACGAAATGGCGAAAAATGCAAGAGAAAGCGTTGTTGGCAAGCTATACTCAAGAGAACTCCTTGAACGCACATTATCACTGGTTGACGAATACAGGAAACTCCATCCCGATAGCGCCTTCATAAAAATTAAATAGGTAGACGTCCGAATTTCTGTTGGAGAGCAGTCTTCTTCTATACCTCCTTAATCTCTTTCTAAATGAATGAAGTATCCGGGTCTGACGGCCCGGCTTTGGTTGACCCCCGCATAGTGGGGGTTTACCCACGTTGCAATGAAAGGATCAAAAAATGCCCCAGTTTAGCGAACTCCTGAATAAGAGGCGATCCATCAGAGAATTTGAGGACAAAGGCGTGGCCTTGGAGACTATCAAGGAAGTTATCAGGGATAGCTGTCTGGCACCAAGCTCAGGGAATGAACAACCATGGAGGTTCATAATCGTTAACAAGAAGGAGATAATCAAAAGGCTTTCAGATGAAAGCAAGCTAAATCTTCTAGTAGAGATCGAGAAGAATCCAGACTCTCCGAGCAAGAAGTACAAGGCCATTTTGCGGAGCCCTGATTTCAATGTATTTTACGACGCCCCCTGTTTGGTCTTTATTGTCGGGGCAAAGGATATCCCATCGATTGAGGTAGACTGTGCCCTTGTGGCCTGCTATTTCATGTTCTCGGCTTCAGCAAGGGGTCTGGGAACCTGCTGGATCGGTCTGGGTGCACACATAGAAGACCCTGAATTGCTCAATCTCATCGGCATAGACCTCGGTCTCCAAATCGTTGCCCCGATTATTATAGGCTATCCAAAGGGCATCCCAGAACCTCCGAAAAGGATGGAACCTCAGATTTTAAAGGTAGTCTCCTGATAAACGGAATATAATAGTCCGTTTATGGTCAGACAAAGATCTCTTCATACAAGATTCCCTTTGAATCCCAAGAGACCTATGAAGACTCCCTATTGAAAACCCATTTCTCAAGGATTTCAAAGACAAGCTCTCTCTTGATCGGCTTTGTAATATAATCATCCATCCCCGCTTCAAGGCACCTCTCTCTATCCCCCTTCATGGCATGGGCAGTCATGGCAACAATTGGAATGGTGTCAAATCCTTTTTCTCTAATTGCCTTCGTTGCCTCCATTCCATCCATCTTTGGCATTTGAACATCCATGAAGACCAGGTCAAACTCCTTGGGAGATTTCGTGTACTTTTCAACTGCCTCTTGGCCGTCATTGACCACTTCCACCTTATATCCTGCCTTGCTCAGCATCATCTTCGCCAGCTTCTGGTTGACAGGGTTATCTTCTGCCAAGAGGATATGCACAGAATGCTTCATGTCCTCTCGAATTGAATATTGCGTCATGATCTCATGTCTTATTGCCTCACCTTTCTCGCCTTCATCTTCCCTTTTTCCCATTATTCTGTCCAACATCTGAAATAGCTTTTCCCTTTGAAGCGGCTTGCTCAAGAAACCATCAAATCCTGCCTCTTCACATTTTTTGGCATCCCGCTCCATGGCAGAAGATACTGCAATCAGAACGAGGTTTGAAAATGTCGGGGATTTGGTATCGCGAATCTGTTTCGCTATCTCAAATATACTCATGCCACACATATGTATATCAGAGATACAAAGGTCAAAAGGATTCTTAGACTCAAAAGCCTCTTGTAAAACTGATATAACTTCTTCAGATTTTCTTAAAGCCACTACATTCATACCGAATGACTCCAAAGTGTGCTTTAGTATATCAAGGTTGGTTTGGTTCTCATCAACAATAAGAACCCTCTTGCCTGAGAGCGAAACAGAGGCAAATCTCTTGGCTTCTTTATCTTCAGCCTTTCCAAGCCATGCGGTAAAATGGAAGATGCTCCCCTTATTAACTTCTCTTTCTGCCCAGACATCCCCATCCATTCGATTCGCTATCTGCTTGCATATGGTTAGTCCCAGACCAGTGCCTCCAAACCTCCTGGTGGTCGAACCATCGGCCTGCTGAAAGGCATCAAATATTGTATCAAGCTTTTCATTTGAGATACCGATCCCTGTATCCCGTATAGTTGCGTGAAATTTTAGACGACCATCCTTTTTCTCCTCAACCTCAAGTGAGAGTTCTATTTCACCCACATCGGTAAACTTAGCAGAATTGCCCATCAGATTGGTCAGAACTTGCCGCAACCTTAATGGATCCCCTTCTATACATGAAGGTAGGTTATCTCCAATTCGGCATAGTATCTCAACCTGTTTTGACTCGATCTTAGGCCGGATTAATTCACAGACATTATAAGCAAGAAGTTCCGGATCAAACTCGATCTTCTCAAAATTCAACTCTCCTGCCTCGATTTTTGAAAGATCAAGGATATCGTTAAGCAAAGACAGTAAGGAATCTCCGCTGCTCTTGATTGTTTTTGCATAATCGATCTGGTCTTTATCAAGATCAGTTTCAAGCAGCATATTTGCAAAACCTATGACCCCATTCATCGGGGTGCGGATTTCGTGGCTCATGTTGGCCAGAAATTCACTCTTGGCAATGTTGGCCGCCTCGGCCTCCATCTTGGCAACTAGTATCATCTCCTCGTCTCGCTTACGTTCGGTTACATCCCGGGCAATCCCTTGGAATCCAATCGGTTCACCTCCTCGATTCCTTAGCATGGACGTAGACAACTCAAGAATCCTTTTGCTCCCATCTTTTCTGATAATTTCAAAGTCCATCATCTTTGAGGGCTTTCCTGTCTCATAGACTCTGTTGAAGACCTCGTACATTTTCTTAGCAGTTTCCGGGGTGGTATATTCTCGGTTGTTCATACCCATTAATTCATCTCTGGAAAGTGCTGCTATCCTGCACATTGAATCATTGACAAAAATGAGGTTCCCGGCAAGGTCAACCTCGAAGTAGCCATCTTCGATATTCTGAAGGATGCTTCTATATTTTTTCTCACTCTCGCGTAGCGCCTCCTCCGCCTGCTTGCGCTCAGTGACATCCCTTGCAATACCTCTAAAGCCAATAGGTTGGCCATTTGAATCCTTCACCAGTGCTACAGAATTCTCTAAATGCCCCCTGGTTCCATCTTTTCTTATAAACTCCCAATTAAATCCTTTTATAGGTTTTCCTGTGTTGTACACTTCATTGAAGGTTTGATATGCCTTTTTTGCAGTCTCTTTGTCCATAAACTCTCGGTTATTCTTACCCATTAATTCATCTCTTGTGCATCCATACGCCTCGCACAACGAATCATTGAAGAACGTTAAGTTGCCGGCAATATCAATCTCATAATAACCATCTGCGATACTTTCAAGGATGGTTCTGTATTTTTTCTCACTCTTACGCAATTCCTTCTCGGCGGCTTGCAGATCGGTTATGTCTTTCACATGTTCTATGATAAAGGCCACATCGCCTTTCTCATCCCCAAGAGGAAAACTGGACAGGGAAATCCACCCCTTAGGGTCTTCTTCAGAGGGATAAGGCGCGAGGGCGCTTTGGGTTTCGCCGGTTTCAATTGTCCTAAGGCTCGGGCACCATGTGCAGGGGGTCTTCCTTTTCTTGTAGACTTCATAGCATTTCTTTCCTATAAGCGGAGCCTCATCTGAGTACATTTTATTCATCCATAAGTTTGTACGGACAATATTGAGATCGCGGTCCAAAACACTGATTCCGTCCTGGATAGCGTCGAAAACGCTGTCTAGGAATTTCTCTCTCTCCCTTACTGCCTCCTCAGCGCGATTGCGCTGATTTATTACCGATTGGGCATAGACGCTGACTATGATAATAATGCCTGCGACAAACAAACGTATCCAGATATCATGCGTATGGGGAGATAATAAATGTTCAGAAAGACTGCCCTCGCGGAATATAAAGGCATGTATGAATGACTCCAAAATCCAAAAGAGCATCCCCGATGCTATTCCGATCCATATTAACCTTTGAGTCATACTTTTAAGATTTGTGATTCTAGTCTTCATTTTGAGCCCCTCTCGACAACTATCCCTGGATTACGCAGTGTTTAGAAATCATATGCCTTCCTCGAAACTCACTTTTCCCATTTCTTTTTGTATTTGCCTTATATTCTTCAAAAAATCATCCGATTGCATCCAAATAAGAACCCTTAGGGCTCCAAAAATTACAATTTACAAAACATCTATGCCTTCAATTCAAATATATTTTGCTGGGTTTCTGTTCTGCTCCAAGATTGGAAAAAATCTTTTGTTTTAAACTCAATGCGCTGAAGAAATTTTCGTTTGTGATTCCCAGATAATGGTCAAGACGGACATCTTGGCAATCCATTAAGAAACAATACCTTACGGGCACTGCATATTTGTCCCCCCTCCCATAAAGGTATGGAGTCTGACCCGGCGGCGTTTTATTAAATTCCTCTATTTTTTATTGGCAATTTTTTTGGAAACTTTAGGTTTTTTGATTACCTAAACTGTGGCAAGGTCACCTGAATCGTGACGACCTCCATCGGAACACGTTCATCGAGGTGGTTTGGTCCTTTGAGCAAAGAAATCCCCCTACCAGATTCTAACCGATACGTAGGCATTACATATTGCCCTCTTTATCTTCTCTGCATCTGGCAAGGTCTCCACCTGGAGTCTGAATCAAGAGGTGATAATGATTGGGCATGAGACAATAAGCGCCGACCCTCGCCTTGTACATATCAACCACTTCTTTAAGATGCTCGATAAACATGGAGTAGCCCTGTTTGCCCAGGATATTATACCTTCGATTTTATACACATACCTCCCTGCGGCAACCGGCTTGCCACTCCTGTCGGTTAAGTCCCATACGACTTCATTAACAAAAAAGTCTTTAAAATTTGAATTTTACATGGGTTCATGCATGGGATCAATAATGATATGCAAAATTCTAAACGGAAATGACTGCTTTATAGAACAATTTTGTTTATTTTTTTTGTATTCATACAATTTTGTTATTACAGAACAGGTCTTATAAAAGACATAAAGATACAACTCATTGATATATTTGAACATAAATATTACTATCATCATGGCATGATCCTTGCCTATTCGGCTTATAATAAATCTAAAGGAGGAATACCTATGAATTCCGGAGACACTGCCTTTGTTCTACTATCAGCGGCAATGGTTATGCTTATGACACCAGGTCTTGCCCTTTTCTATGGCGGTATGGTGCGAAATAAGAATGTCCTCGACACCATTATGCAGAGTTTTATCATCCTTGGGATAATCACTCTCGAATGGGTACTCTGGGGTTATTCCATGTCTTTTGGTCCGGATCACGGGGGTCTGATCGGAGGACTTGAATGGTTCGGTCTTAAAGGCATCGGCATGGACCCCAGTGCTGTTTACGGGAGCACTGTTCCACATGCCGCCTTCATGATATTCCAGTGCATGTTTGCCATAATCACACCGGCCTTGATCACAGGCGCCTTTGCCGAAAGAATGAAATTCAGTGCCTTTCTGATCTTTACCGTGCTCTGGGCCACAATGGTCTATAACCCCATCTGTCATTGGGTATGGGGCACAGGAGGGTGGTTGAATAAAATGGGCGCCCTTGACTTCGCCGGTGGAACTGTAGTTCATATCAATTCAGGTATTGCAGCCCTTGCCGCCGCCCTGATAATCGGCAGACGACATGGCTACGGAAGCACCCCATATATCCCCCACAATCTTCCCATGACGCTCACGGGAGCCGCGCTTTTGTGGTTTGGATGGTTTGGTTTTAATGCCGGAAGCGCCCTGGCCTGTAATGGATTAGCCGCTAACGCATTCGTGGTTACCCATATCTCATCGGCAGTCGCCGCCCTGTCATGGATCTCAGTGGAATGGGTACACAGAGGTAAACCCACCACTCTGGGTGCCGCCAGTGGAGCTGTAGCAGGACTTGTCGCCATAACACCTGCATCAGGATTTGTCGGGCCCATATCTGCTATAATTATCGGAATTTTTGCAGGTATAATCTGTTACTGCGGCATTCTTCTCAAGAACAAATTAGGATACGATGACTCTCTTGATGTGGTGGGGATACACGGTCTTGGAGGTATATGGGGCGCCCTTGCCACCGGCCTTTTTGCAAGCACGGCAATCAATTCCGGCGGTGCAAACGGGCTTTTCTTCGGAAATCCCGGCCAGTTCCTGATTCAATTTGTTTCGGTTATCGCAACTATGGCCTTTTCTTTTTTCATGACATCTATTATCCTCAAAGTAGTTGATGTGCTTGTAGGTTTAAGGGTGACCGGCGAAGAGGAGGAAAGAGGCCTGGATATAAGCCTGCACAACGAAACGGGTTATGACATATAAGTTTTACTACACGTTGACACGGTGACCCTGATAAAACTCTTCGGCCCTGTTAAGAGATTGGTAAATCCTTATTTTGCAAAGATCCACATTTATATATGAAAGGAGTTGGTATTGTGAAAAAAGTGGAAGCCATCATAAAGACATTCAAACTTGATGATGTTAAAGAAGGTCTTACCTCCCTTGGTGTCAAGGGCCTTACCGTAACCGAAGTCAAGGGTTTCGGTCGCCAGCGGGGACATAAGGAGGTATACCGTGGCGCCGAGTATCAGGTTGACTTTGTTCCCAAGATAAAGATCGAGGTCGTGATGGAGGTTGAACTCGTGCCTCACGCGGTAAAGGTGATCCAGGAAAAGGCATCAACAGGACAAATAGGCGATGGCAAAATATTTATTATACCGGTCGAGGATGTGATCCGTATAAGGACCGGAGAAAAGGGAAAGGATGCCATATAGAAAGCATCCCCATCTGCAGTTTTTTACAAATTAATCGATATTCAATACGTGCAAATGCCCTTGTTTGCTTTATAAATTATGGTTATAGATCACTGCTGTCCCAACGTTTAACGCATTAAACCTTATAACTGGCTAAAATATAATTTCCAGCAAGATGGCTGTTACCGACTTGAAATATGAAATACCTCTTCGCTATGCTCCTGCCTCGAAGCAGGAGGGAATAGCGAATGTACACAGGCAGACTCGTTTTTTCTCAGATAATGGATTATCTTCCTATTCATACATTTCGACGCTGTGTTCAAAGATACCGTGGCAACCACAAGATCAAATACTTCAAATGTCTCGATCAATACCTTTGTATGGCTTTTGCCCAACTAACCTATCGAGAAAGTCTCAGGGATATCGAAGCATGTCTTCGCGCACAACGGAAAAAACTCTATCACATGGGCATTCGAAGCAATGTGTCTCGGAACACAATGTCCAACGCCAACAAAGTACGCGATTGGCGAATCTACGCCGACTTTGCTCAATCCCTTATCCATAACACCAATGTAACTATTGCTTGAATGTAAATCTATTCCAGCGTATGCTTCCATTTGACACCTCCTTAGGTTAGTTGTTTAGACTTCTATCTTTTCATCGAGCTTTAATCAGTGACATATTTCATTAACAAATATGGGAACGTGATCAAGTGGGCGTCGATGGCCCCCCTGCTCCTAATGCAAGTTGCAGCGGTACGATTGTTGGACATTGAAGGGGGATTCCGATGAAGACAGTCGCCGTATTCGGCGCTGGGATCGCGGGCCTCAGCGCAGCGCATGAGTTCGCCCGTCTTGGGTACAAAGTATCCGTGTACGAAGCCAACCACGAGGCCGGAGGGTTCTTTCGTAGCGCTCGGGTCCCGGGAGACGAGAACATGCCGTCCGAGTATTCGTGGCACGGCTTCGGCCCCTGGTACCACAACGTGTTCGACTTGATGAAGCAGATCCCATTCGACGAGACGGGGAGCGTTTACGACAAATGCCTCTCACGGCCAATCGACTTCGGTATTGCTCCTGACAAGGGTGGGGCTGAGTTCTTCGACTCGCGGATACTCCGCGTGTCGAAGATCTTCAGGATGACAGGGCTGGATAGTCTCAGGTGGGGATGGCTAACGTTCAAGACGTGGGCTGCAAACCGTCGGACATTTGAGCACTACTCACGACTGAACGCTTCTGAACAGTGGAAGCCAATCTTGAGTGACCTGGGGTGGAAGACCTGGCGCGCCTCCTTCGGCCCTTGGGTCGGTTCTGATTGGACGAACGTTTCGCTCCATCAAGTAGGACAGTTCTGCCGCAAGTCACTCATAACAAGGCCCTCGCACGAGCACACAACTGACGAGGAAGGGCCGGCGTGGACACACGGCCAGGGTGACGGCTGGTTGCTGCTCCGCGGGCCGAGCAGCGAGTGCTGGTTCGACAAATGGCTCAAGCACCTTAAGAACAACAACGTCGATTTCTCCTGGAAACAGCCTTTATACAAGCTTGAATTCGACGGCGAGAAAATCACTGCCGCACACTTAGAGTCCGGTGCCAAGGTGCAAGCCGATATTTACGTCCTGGCGACGAACCCTTTTGCTGCAGTAGATATCCTGGGGCGAACACCGAAGCTTGCAGAAGAAGACCAGCTGCGTCTGTTTGGGCCTCTCACCCAGGACGGTCCGCACACGCAGGTGTCCTTCAGGATCGCGTTCTCAGAGAAGATTGCGTGGCCGCGCAAGCGAGCTGGAGTGATCATCGCAGACTCCGAGTTCAATTTGACTTTGTTTGCGGAAGAGCAGGTGTGGGCACCAGACGTGGATCTCGGTGTTGGAGTTAGGTCCTTGTGGACCGGCACTGCGTGCGTGGGAACAGTCCCAGGTCGACTCTACGGTTTGCCACTTGTCAAATGCACCAAAAAACAATTCATCGAAGAAGTGATGGCACAGTTGTTCAGTTGCGAAGGCCTCAACTCCTTGATCAAGGAGGCCAACAACGGTCGTGGCTTGGGGGAATTTCCGATCCTGAGGATTGAGGTCTGGCACGAGTGGATCTTTTCTCCGACGGGGATCAAGCCACATCAGCCAAAGTGGGTGACGACAACCAACACGCAGCCGAACCTGCCAACACAGGCGACGTCAGTGCCCAACCTCGTTGTCGCAGGAGCGCACACCAAAACGGCGGCTGATGTGTGGAGTATCGAAGGTGCCGTAGAAAGCGGTCGACTCGCAGCTCAAGCGGTGGAACCCAGCGTCAAAGTTATCCCTCAGTACAAGTCCCGGTGGCTTCGAGTAATCAGCGCTATCGACGATGTATGCTTCTCAGTCGATGCCCCTCACGTCCTCGACCTTTTCTTGGTCGGGTTTTTGATTGCGCTCGCTGCTCTGGTAGGGATGTGGGCTTTTAAGATTTTAAGTTTCTAATAATTAATAGGAAATTTGGCGGATTCATGTTACCGTAAAAATGAAATAATGGGGTCAAGTCTGCTCTTGACTCTTGGTGATTTTATGCAAGAGTTCGCGGTAGGAATGCCGATTACTCGGCACCCCCCGCACAGATCTTCCGATCCTCGGAATCTACGACGCAGCGTGCACTACTAATGCACTGGGCTCCTGCTTCGAGTATTGACGCGTATGCGTTCCAGCAGCATACCGTATCCTATCCAGTTCATTTGGCAGGTATATCCAGCTCTGTGCCTGGCTCCTGTTTCGCTTGGACGGATTCCTCTC
>Ga0307425_1000040_pt1 | contig 63456 bp, 65 predicted proteins | sample SalMarWE160330MG_FD_202152 | JGI IMG/M metagenome (GOLD analysis project Ga0307425, IMG submission 202152) | Salt marsh sediment microbial communities from the Plum Island Ecosystem LTER, Massachusetts, United States - WE1603-30 | ecosystem: Environmental > Aquatic > Marine > Intertidal zone >... | reverse complement strand
ATTTCCTCTCAAATCTCTCCTCCGAGTCCTTAAGCACATTTAAAACAAACTGACTGTCCCCAAGAATTCGCTCATCTCCTTTATGCCGCCCTTCACCTTTGCCAAGTTTTCGAGCCTCAGACCACCCTCCCAGGCTCCTGATAAAACCTCCCCCTACCAGGTCGGGCCGTCGGCCTTTTTTAATTCCTTCAGATACATATTCCTTATATCGTCCCTGGGCAATTCTTATTTTTCTATTGAAAAATCCGAGCACATAATCAACATCCTGCCAATCATTTCTTTTGTTCCCAAGAATAAAACCATGACCGCAATACTTGTATTTGCCCAGGCTTGAATAATTTTCAACTATATTTGCCCTTAAAGGATTGAGATGGATGTAACGTACCAGTTCCAAAAGATACGGATCTTTCTGGCACAATATTGATTTGTATCTATTTTGGAAAAGCTGCCCGTGGCGGCGGTAACGACGGTTAAAAGTGACCGCATAACCTGTTAGGAGTCTCCGCATCACAGTGGCTATTGGATAGCGCCCGGTTCTAAGGAGGAGGTGAGCATGATTTGAGAGTAAAGACCACGCGTAGCAAGATGTGCAGGTGTCTCTAAGGATATCACCAAAACGTTCGACAAAATTATCCTTGTCTTTATTGTCTCTGAATATCTCTCTCCGCTCAATCCCCCTCACCATGATATGGTGCAGAGCTCCTGGAGCATCTATTCGGGCTTGACGAGGCATAAGAGAAGGTTATCAGAGAAAATATGAAACCGTCAAGTTGTTATTTCATGGACGTCCCCCTCGACACACTGGCTTTCCTTTTTAAAAGTCAGCGACCTCCGGCATAGCCGGGGGTTTACCAGGGATTAGTTAGGCCGAAGCGGCCGACGCCCTCCCCTTCTCGCCATTGACCCCCTTGCCCTTACTGTCGCCCGGCGTGGTTGCATTCCCGGCCTCTTCGTTGTATAAATATTCTGTAGGGGGATATGCCCTGACCGATGGCCCAAGCCTTATACCCTGAATGAGATCAGAGTTGATCTTTTATGGAGGAAAAGACCATGAGAGCGCTCATGGTGTCTGCTAACAAAGAACAGATCAATCTGCTCACCCCGCCCCTTGGATTGGCCTGTGTGGCTGCAGCCGCGCAAAGGGCAGGACATGAAGTGAAAATGGTAGATCTCATGGGGGAAAACGATACGACGGCAATCATAAAAGAGGCCATAGGAGTATTTCAGCCGGATATCATTGGTATCTCCGTGAGAAATATTGATGACCAGAATATGGAAAGCCCGAAAGTTTTTCTGGATCAGGCCAGAGAATTGGTGGCGGCTTGCAGGTCATTTTCCAAGGCTCCCATTGTGCTTGGCGGGGCAGGCTACAGCATATTTCCTGAAAGTGCCTTGGAATATCTGGGTGCGGATATTGGCATCCAGGGTGAGGGTGAAGATTCTTTCCCTGTCTTGCTTGAGCATATCGAACAAAATCGCCCGCTTTCAGGCCTGCCCAACCTCTACTTACGTGGTCGTGGCCTTCAGGGTGCCAGAAGATTTACAAGAAACCTGGATTCGTTCCTCCTTCCCGATCCTCTTCAACTTCCCACTTTCATATATGAAGGGGAGGATTTCTGGTTACCCGTTCAGACCCGAAGGGGGTGTCCGATGAAATGCGGCTATTGCTCCACGGAGACCATCGAGGGTTGCCTTGTTCGGAAGCGCTCTCCCCAAGTTATTGTCCAGTGGCTCGCGCGATGGGTGGAGGCTGGAATCAGCCGGTTTCACTTCGTGGACAATACTTTCAATCTTCCGCCCTCTTATGCACTGACCCTTTGCTCCCAGATAATAGACGCCGGCTTGAAGATAAGCTGGCGTTGCATCCTTTATCCCGGAAATGTGGACGAGAAGCTGGTGAGAATGATGGCGAAGGCCGGGTGTAAAGAAGCCAGCCTCGGTTTCGAAAGCGGCTGCAAAAGGATACTGAAAGGAATGAATAAGCGGTTCAATCTGAGCCACATTCGGAGGACCAGCAGAATGCTTGCCGGCAACGGTATTTCCCAAATGGGCTTTTTGCTCCTGGGAGGGCCTGATGAAACCAAAACATCCGTGGAAGAGAGCCTGTCATTCGCTGATTCTCTTAGGTTGAATGCGCTAAAGGTGACTATAGGGATCAGAATTTATCCCCACACGAGACTTGCAGCAATAGCCAGCGAGGAAGGAATGATTGCAGAGGATGATAACCTCCTGTTTCCGCGATTTTACATCGTCAAGGAACTTGAAGCCTGGTTACAGAAGACGGTAAGCAGATGGATGAGTGAACGACCTCATTGGCACAGATAGGATATCCCCCTTTTCCCAAATATTTCAAGGTTGCTTACCCTTCGCGAGCGCCGATTTTAGCGAATCTCTAGAGCCTGTCCGCCTCGGGCGAATTGGCGTACGTGGAAAGTTGGGTACGTCCTTCAATAAGTGGACAACTCAATCTGTCAGAATGCCAAAACTCCCTAACCCCCAATAACAATACATCCATCTTCTTTACATTCTCCAACGCTTCCAGGTTCGCAGTATGAGTTTTTTTAATCCTTAAAAGGGATTATGTCAAATGATTTCCCTGGCTTCAGCCACAGACCCACACGGACATACACAGACTTTCAAACTCTGGCTTTCCTTTTTAAAAGTTACTCCGCAACTCGTTCTCTTCTGCATCATACATGATGGTTTTGACAGATGCGGTCACTGCCAGAGCAGTTTTTTTTAAAAAGTTACGGTAGAAATAATTCAATGACAAATCCTGGAAATCCCGTTATCCTGTCAAAAAAATGGAGGTTATATCAAATGGATAAGATCAACTTGGGACCAACTATCCCCGCGTACCCCATGCCTGTTTCCCTTGTGGGAGCCCATGTGGACGGCAAGCCGAATTTTTTGGCCGTAGCATGGTTTACCATGGCCAGCTATGAACCACCAAAGATTGCCATTGCTCTGGGGAAAGGCCATTACACCAATCCTGGAATTAAGGAAAATAAAACCTTCAGCGTCTGCTTGCCTTCGGAGGATATGGTGGAGGTGACTGATTATTGCGGAATTGTATCGGGTAAAAAAACCGATAAATCGGAGATCTTTGACCTTTTCTATGGGGAGCTGAAAACAGCGCCGATGATCAAAGACTGTCCTTTAAACATGGAATGTAAGCTGGTGGAAATCGTGGAGAGCACTTTGAATGAGATCTTCATAGGTGAAATCATTGGAACCTACACAGAAGAGAGATTTCTGACTGATGGTAAATTGGATTTTAGAAAAATGAAGCCCCTTATACTCTCACCACAGGACACCTCCTATTGGAGCCTCGGGGAACAGGTAGCCGGGGCATGGAACATAGGTAAAAGATATAAGGCCAAACGCGAGTAGCACCATTAGAAAGTAGATAAGAAATGACTTCAGGACGACTAAATATTATTGTGGGCGGAGTAGTTATTGTTTTAGATGAAAAATGGAAAAAAAGGTGCTCTTTTTTCACTATACTTTCATTCATTATACCTATTGGATTAATATTAAGGGGAATAACTGATGGAGCGATGACATTTGCACCAGTGGTTTTGGTAGAGGCATTATGTTTTTTGACATCTGCAGCAATTATGGTCAAAGGTGCAATATCTATGAAGGTGGCGTAAATTCGCAATCAAAAATTAGCCAATATGAAATAGCATGCTTACCTTAAAGGAATGCGACATTCTGGTGGTTGGCGGTGGAGGCGCAGGCGTCACCGCGGCCGTGCTGTCCGCTCGCGCAGGAGCCAAAGTGGCTCTTGTTTCCAATGATCCCGTCGGCAGGGGCGATACCTGTATAGCGAGCGGGATCATGGCCAACGGCATAATAAACGCCGCCGACAATCCACAGAAGTTCATCCGTGACCTCGTTCTCTGTGGGGAATACCTCAACGATCCTTCTCTCGTCAGTCTCCTGGTGGAGCGTTCCGGAGAGGCCGTAGAGGTACTCGAGGAATTCGGAATGGTATTCCGGCGTGACAGGGAAGGCCGCCGGGTTCCGATTCCATTCCCTCTGGGGGGACATAGTGTAGCGAGGTCATTGGTCACTCTCACCGAAGGAAATCAAATAGGGAATGCGTTACGGGGTGCCCTGTACGGTTCAGATGTAGAAGTTAACGAGGAATATCTTATAACCGATCTTATCACAGGACAGGACGGAGTGGTTGGCGCCCTGGGAATAGATCTTTATTCGGGAGAGTTTCTGGCATGGTCTGCAAAGAGTGTTATTATCGCTTCCGGTGGTTGTGGAGCACTCTTCGCTCCCTTCACTTCGAACATGAGATCAAATACCGGGGATGGCTTCGTACTGGCTTTGGAGGCCGGGGCCGACCTCAGGGATATGGAGCAGGCCCAATTCATTTTTGGGATTTCCCATCCTGAGAGTTTGATCGGGGTTCTCTGCGGAGAACCGGCTTCCGCCGGTTATTTTGGGCGCCTGCTGGACCGCGACGGCAAAGAAATAATAAAGAATCCCGGAAAGAAGACCCGGGGGCAGGTTGCGGCGGCGATGGCGAAGACCATAAGCTCGAATAAGGTAGGACCACACGGAGGCGTCTTTTTGGACCTGTCTAAAAACAGGGAGCGGTTGGGTCCCATCTATCGAAAGGTCCTGTCCCTCTCCCGTAAAAGCGCGCTTGATGTGGTTCGTTTCGCCTATGGAGAAAGGGAGGCAGGCTGCGAAAAGCCCTGGGAGGTCGTCGCCTCCTTCCACTATCATCCGGGCGGCATCAAGGTTGACGAACAGTGCCAATCGACTGTCAGGAATCTCTATGCCATAGGACAGGTGCAGGGAGGGCTTTTCGGTTCCGATCGCCTGGGCTCGGTTTCCCTGACGGAGCTTTTTGTTTTTGCCAAGATTGTCGCCGAGTCCGCCGTGGAAAAGGTCATGAACATGAGCCAGCCCTATGTTGACACAAAGAAAGTTGGCAAAATTGTTGAGAGCAGAAGATGGGCGATGGGAAAGACGGGCGCGTTTCGTCCTGTTGAACTCAAATGCCGTCTTCAAAAACTCATGTATGAGAAAGTCGGGCCCGTGCGAAATGGAGTATCTCTGGAGGAAGCGCTCAGGGAACTAGCTTGCCTGGACGATGACATGAAGAACGTTAGCATTCCGAGCCGCCAGGACTATAATACGGACTGGATTGATTTTCTTCAGCTTCAAAAGATGATTGTACTGGCCAGAATCATCACACGTTGCGCGCTGGAACGCAGGGAAAGCCGCGGGAGTCATGTCAGGACAGACTATCCCAAAAGAGATGACGCGCGCTGGCTGAAAACGATCGTGGTGAAGAAAGACGGCGAGGAATTTGCCCTGCATACCGACCCGATCGAGCACGCATGGAGGGACATAGAATCCCCGGGCCTGATGGAACAGGTCCCCGCCAGGATTCAGGGTTTTTTTGTCAGCAATCTTCCGGGTGGTTTGTTGAGGCGGATACTCAAGAAACGTTTGGGTGGTTTTGTGCGGGAGGACCAGCATTGAAAATCCGGGTGGCTCGCCATGAAGCTCTGCAAGAGACCGCTCCGAGGTGCGAAACATATGACATAAGCCTGGAAAGCGGGGAAACCGTGCTTGGAGCGTTAGGGTATATCTATGAGAATCTCGATTCCACTCTGGCCTTCCAATATGGCTGCCGGTTCAAAGGGTGTGGCCTATGTACCATGATAATCAATGGTAAGGCTCGTCTGGCATGCATGACCAGGGTGGAGGATGGCATGGAACTGAGCCCCCTGAACCATTTCCCCGTGATCCGCGATCTTGTCGTCGATAGACGAGCGCTGACGCGCTTTCTTAGGCTTCATCAACTGCATCTCACCTGGTCAAAGGACAAAGAACTTGCATCCGTGTTTCAAGTTCCGTCTCCTTACGAGAAACTTGCCGGGTGCGTAGAATGCCTCGCCTGTATGTCCGAGTGTCCATCTTTCTCGCTCGGGAGCAAGGGTTTTGGGGGGCCGCTGACGTTTGTAAAGCTTGCCCAGCTCCATTTTGATCCCAGAGATGCCCTAGACCGGAAGGCACAGGCCAAGGCTCTCGGCATCTCGACTTGCCTGGAATGCGAAATCAAGTGCAGCTGTCCGCTCGGAGTGCCAATCCACAAGATTGCCATCAAAAGTCTTCTCTAGCTTCCTAGAAATAGAGACGTCGGTTCCAAAACGACTAACGGAAGTTTTAAAAGATACGCAGTCCAAAAAGTCGAACCTGTGATATGTCAGACACGACCGCTGTCTTAGGGCACTTGCAGCAACAAGTCCCCGGTCTTGCTTTATGAAGATCTGACCTGGGTGAACAAAAAGGCTTTTTTGTAGACCAAACGGCGGCCGCATTCGTCATATATAATAAAATGATATGAAAGGAGGATTAGTCTATGATAGAAACTCAGTGGTACGGTGTAGACGTTTTTTGGTGAGACCCTTGCTCGCAGAGCTACAACCAGACATATAAGTTGTCTGAGTTATGGAAGGGAACGTAATCCAATTCCGATGGCAGATAGCGATTATAAGGTCACAGAGCTTGTAGAAAAAGCAAAGGCCGGTAATAGGGCCTCGCTTGGACAGTTGGTGGAACATTTCCATAAGGACATTTTCCGTATGGTATATTACCGGACAAACTCACAGATGGACGCGGAGGATTTAACCCAGGAGATCTTCATGCAGATGTCAAAAAGCCTGCCTAGTTTGAGGGATACACGCCGGATAAGGCCGTGGTTGTTCCGCATTGCCTTAAACCGAGTCAGGGATTTTCATCGAAAAAAAAGAATACTGTCTTTTTTCAGCACCCAGCCAGAATTGGATGCTTCTGCCCAAGCCCTAACAGACAACCACAACAACCCTCTGGATAACATGATACAGAAAGAATTCCAATTGCTGTTCCGTCAATTCACAGACAGACTGTCAGGGCGGGAACGAGAAGTGTTTATGCTGAGATTTGTGGATCAGTTGGGGATCAGGGAAATTGCCGAGGCGTTGAGAAATAGCGAGAGCACTGTCAAAACTCATTTGTACAGGGCCCTGAAAAAATTCAGACGGCACCCAGAACTCCGGTCACTTCTTACAGGGAGTTTATCATGAAAGACAAGAGCAACCATCTAAATGAAGATGAGATTCTTTTTTCCCTGGTGGAAGAACCTGATCTACCCGAAGAGATAAAAAGCCACCTCCTGGCCTGTTTGGTGTGCCAAGAGAAAAAGAAGGCCCTCATGACCGAACTTGAACGTCTAGGTAAAATGGCAAGAGATTTTACCCCCCTGCCGCAACAAAAGCCGGCACTTCCCTTTCGGGAATCCAGGCATTTTATTTTCAACCGATCGGTTTTAGCTGCCGGATTTTCTGTGGTTGTGATTATTGCCTGCCTGTGGAGCCTGAGATCATTTACTGGTTCTTCAAAACATATTACTCCCGGATTATCCCCTGAGATGGAAGTGGATTTGTATCTGATGGATGACATATTGGGAGAATCCGCCCTGCCGGAATACTACTTGGATATTGCCGCCCCTACCTACAGCTATTTTGATGAGGAGTTTCTGGATTTTGTCGTTCCTCTGGGGGAAGAGTCCAATTCCGTATAGAACTGGTTGCATTTTTTTGGTCATAAACCATTATAAAAGGAGGATGTCATGAAAAAATTAACTTTGCTGGCCTTGCTCATTATGTTTGCTTTGCCCGGTATCAGCATGGCAGGAGATCACGGTTTTGGCTGGGGAAAACCAGGCCCTGGAAAGGAAAATATGGGAGTCCCTCACGGAAAATGGTGGGAAAGGCCTGAAGTGGCGAGTAAGCTCGCTCTAACCCAGGCGGAAAAAGACAAACTTGATACCATGTATCTGCAACACCAGCAACAGATGATTGATCTTCACAGCCAGGTAAAAAAGGAACGGCTTGAATTGGAGCAGCTCCTCGATAGCAGCAAATTTAACGCCACTGCCTGCATGGACCGTTTCAGTAAGGTGCAGGAAGCGCAATCTAATCTTGCCACTGAGAGGTTTAGATTTCTTGTTCAAGTGCGTGAAATGCTGGGACTTGAACGCTTTCAGCAACTCAAAGCCGAAGTCCGGCAGTCCCGGATGAAGAGAAAGGGAGGAAAAAGACATCCTGCAAAAGGGCATATGCCTACCGAATAGGTGAACGACATTTCAAGTTCCTGAAGGGGCAGAAAGACAGCGCATCTGCCCCTTTAATGCAAGCTTTCAGGAGGTATTTTGTTGTGGTGGCCCTTTTCAGGCGGCTTCCTCCACATATACCTTCATAAGGATCTTTCCCCATCCCCCTTTGTCAAGACCCACGTCAATGCAATGAATAATATCATAACGCTCGAAATTCGGATCGGTCTTACCCACCAGCCTCTCAGAAATTGCAGGTAAGACTCGACCGATTTCTGCCAGGGCGTATACGCACATTCCTTTTGGACATTCGTCGGAAATGAGTTGGCCTCCTGGCGTCATTACAAACTTGTCTCCCACTTTATGCTGGCAATGACATCCATGGGACTCAATCACTTCGGCCACAACTCTGCACGTCACAAACTCCGGGGTCTCCGTCACCACCTTGACCTTAAAAGGATCGGATTTGAAGGTCTGCATCTCCTCATCAGTGTAACCCATGTGTTTCTGAAAAAATTTAAAGATTTCCTCAGCCTCCATGCTCTTCCCTCCTTATATGTTTATGCGTTATCCTGACTATTGACCGGGAGAGGCAAACCAACCTTTGGATTTGATTTCTAGGCCAGCTTCTTCCAGCGCGAGCTGGCCCGCTTTCATCTTCAAAGCAGCCTGTGCCACCTGACTGCCGACGCCCTTGACAGCGAACATGCCCAAAATGTCCTCCTTGACGGCAAATCTAGTCTCACGTATCGGTATACCGGTGCCTTCCCTGGTGGAGACCGCGGATGCGCCATAGGAGACAAGGCTTAGGCCGATTGCCATTAATGAGAGCGCCATCACTTGAAGACTAGTATCTTCTCCAGCGTTCCGAAAGAAAGCTACGGTGAGCGGTGCTGCAACCTTGCCACGGAGGCGGTAGTCGTGGACGAAGGTGCGGCAGCGATCAATAAAGGTCTTCACCTGTCCGGGTATACTACCGATGTATACTGGGGCAGCAAGGATAATGCCGTCAGCTTCGAGCATCTTTTCATGAAGTATTTCCATATCGTCTTTGATAGTACAGTTATAACCCTCAATAGGTACAGGAATGACATCAAAGCCGACCTTTTTCTGAAGCTTGTGTACCCTCCGTAGACATCCATCACAGCCAATGCAATACTCTATTCGGTAATCCCTGAGATGAACAAGCTCGGTTTGGACGGGCCCCTGTTCCTCAGCCGCCCCGAGGGCCTGTTCAAGAAAATATTGGCAGTTGCCCTTCTTTATTGGCGTACCCAAAATACCCAGGATCTTCACCTTCAAATCATTAGCATTCATGGCGGCACCTCCATTTCCTAATTGCAGAGAAAAGAATCCGGGTCTAGAGGGGCTTGGTTATTAGCACTCCATTTATTTTTAATCTGGGGAAGAATGTTAATATTTCACGGACGTCCCCTACTCATCCTACTCAAGTTTGACGTCACACCTCAGACATCGGGAGCATTCTTTACGGGCGGTTTCTTCATCAAAGCCTAACTCAACCTCTGCAAAATTCTTTGCCCGTTCTTCCGGGGCCAGTTTGGGCATTATGGCCCTTGCCTGTTGGATAATTTCAGCAGGAAGTATCATGGTCACGTTTAGGTCTTCAAGGTGTACTGAGGAAGGGGCATCTCCCCTTTTGTTTGCCAGATATTTGTCAATAGACATAGCGGCCTTTTTCCCACCTGCAAGTGCATCTACCACTCGCGCGGGACCCGTCACAGCGTCTCCCCCGGCAAACACCCCTGGTATATTCGTGGCCAGGGACAGCCGGTCAACGGTGATTCTGTCCCGTTCGGTACTCAAGGAAGAGACAAAAGAGAGGTCGGGGCTCTGTCCGATGGCAGAAAAGATGGTATCATATTCTTCGCTGATGGTACTTCCCTCCTTCGGGACAGGCCTCCGTCGACCACTGAGATCGAATTCCCCGAGGTCGCACTCGTCAAGATCAAACAAGAGTTTCCCATCTTTCTGTGTAATAGATCTTGGCGCGACAAGAAACCTCAGATCAATGCCCTCTACCAGGGCATCTTCGATCTCCTCTTCATATGCAGGCATGTCTTTTCTTTCACGCCTGTAGAGAATGGTCACTTCCGAGCCCATCCGACGACATGTCCTGGCCACATCGATGGCCACATTGCCCCCGCCGATAACCGCCACTCTTTCTCCCACCCCTGGAGCAGGCCCGAGTTCCACTTCCCTCAAAAATTCTGCACCTCCCTTTACGCCCGGTAGATCTTCTCCGGGGATACGGAGTGACAGGTTCCTGTGTGCGCCCACCCCAACAAAAATGGCATCATAATCTTTTCTGAGTTCACCGAAGCCGATATCCTTTCCCACCCTTGTGCCGGTCTTGGCCTCAACACCCGTCTTGAGGATAAAATCTATCTCCTGATCCAGAATATCCCTGGGCAGACGGTATGCAGGTATCCCATAGCGGAGCATCCCCCCTAACTTGGGGAGGTCCTCCAATATGGTCGGTTCATAACCCATGAGTGCCAGGTAATAGGCCGCCGCCAGACCACCTGGTCCACCACCGACAATCGCCACCTTCTGACTTTTCGGGGCAGCCTTTCTTACATTTACGGTGATGCCCTTTTCTCTGGCCATATCTGCCGCAAATCGTTTGATTTGACGTATGGCAAGGGCCTCATCCGTGTCCCTTCGCAGACACATATCCATACACGGATGGGGACATACACGCCCGCAGACACCGGGCAGGGGGTTTGTCTGGTAGATCAGAGAAATGGCGTCCTCATATCTACCTTCGCCCACCAGGGAAAGATACCCCGGCACATCCTGTCCCAGGGGACATGTATTTATGCACTTGGCCTTGACCAGATCAGCACATACACCGGCGGAGCAATGTTTTTGAAGGATATGGTCCTCATACGCGTGTCGAAAGTACCTGAGGGTGGAAAGAATAGGGTTAGGGGCGGTTTGGCCCAGCCCACAAAGGGCCGAATCCTTGATAAACTGTGACAATTCCACAAGCTCATCAAGGTCCTTTAGTTCTCCCTTCCCCTGTGTGATCCGCTCCAGTATCTCCAGCATTCGTCTGGTACCCTCACGGCAGGGGGTACATTTCCCGCATGATTCCTCCTGGCAAAACTCCATGAAAAACCGGGCCATATCGACCATGCACGTTGTTTCGTCCATGACGATCATGCCACCGGAGCCCATGATTGCGCCCACCTTGGCAATGGCCTCATAATCGGTGGGGGTGTCAAGCAAATGACCGGGAACACAGCCCCCGGATGGCCCCCCCAACTGCACGGCCTTAAATTTCTTGTTGTCGGGGATGCCCCCTCCTATCTCATATATAATATCCTTCAGGCTGGTGCCCATGGGGACCTCAACAAGACCTATGTTGTTGACCGCACCGCTCAAGGCAAAGACCTTTGTCCCCTTGCTGCCCGCCGTTCCGACACCGGCATACCATTCGGCACCATTCAGAATAATCTGGGCGACGTTTGCCAGGGTCTCCACGTTGTTCAAGACACTAGGCTTTTTCCAGAGTCCTTGCTGGGCCGGGAATGGGGGTCTGGGCCGCGGCATACCCCTTTTCCCTTCTATAGAATGCATCAAGGCGGTTTCCTCGCCACAAACAAAGGCCCCCGCACCCTGGTAGACCTCAAGGTCAAAATCAAAGCCACTGCCGAGGATATCCTTGCCCAAGAGACCATATTCCCGTGCCTGGCGGATGGCGATATCCAGCCTGTGAAGGGCCAGGGGGTATTCTGCCCTGCAATAGATATAGCCCTGACTGGCGCCAATGGCCTTTGCAGCGATGATCATACCTTCAAGGACTGCGTGAGGGTCTGCCTCCAGGACGCTTCGGTCCATAAAGGCGCCCGGGTCTCCCTCATCTGCATTACACAGGACATACTTGATGTCACTGTCGGACCTGCCTGCGAATTCCCACTTCAAGCCGGTTGGGAAACCCGCACCACCACGACCCCTCAGACCTGATTTTTTCATCTCCTCGACGATATCTTTGGATGTCATCTCCAGCAGGGCCTTGCCGGCGCCAAGATATCCGTCCCTGGAGATGTACTCATCGATTACCTCTGGGTCAAGCACCCCCCTGTTTCTCAGTACCCTTGGCAACTGCCTGGAGAAGAAAGGGATTTCACCGATGCCAGGAATAGTCTCCGCGGACGCCGGTTCTACGTAAAACAGACGCTTGACCGGTCTGCCCTTGAGCAGATGTTCTTCGACAATCTCCGGTACATCCTCGACCTTGAGCCTTTGATAAAATATGCCATCCGGCTGGACCACCATGACAGGACCCTGGGCGCAAAAACCATTACACCCGGTCTCTATTACCCTGACCTCCGTGTCCAGACCCTTTTTTGTGACTTCTTTTTTCAGCGCCTCTATAACCGCCCCGCTCCCCGAGGCATGACATGCAGTACCGCCACAAAGGAGTAAATGAGTTCTATATGTCTTCATTGAATGCTCTCCCCGATTTAGACCTTGCTAATTCTGTTTGCACATTAACATATGAGTAAAGAATCCGAGTCCAGAGGGCCCGGCTTTGGCTTGCCCCCGGAGAGGGTCAATGACCTCGATTTCTGGTACGGCATAGCCTAATTTCTCTGACTCCCGCATAGCGAAGTTTCCCAATTAACAATGAACATCTTATCTTCCATCTTATTTAATCCTGGCCAAGGCAAAATCAGTCTGGACCTCTCCGGAAAGGATGTGCCTCTTAAATACCTGCCGCATCTTTTTCCCATCCATATGCTGATAGACTACAGGAGGCTTTCCCTGCATCTCGACAGTCACGTTTGGTTCGCTGCTGCACATACCCATACAGCCAGAGGTGATCACACGTATATCCTGCCGATCCGTCTCGGCCATCTCCTGCAGGAGGGCATCCATGACCTCCCTTGCCCCGGCGGCTATACCACAGGTCCCCATGTGGACCGTAATCTTTACCGTGGCTCCGCCCTCCCTCAGGACCGTATCCTTTTTGACACGTTCCTTGATCTTTTTCAGATCATCAATAGTCAATTTGGCCATGCGATTTCCTCCCTTATCAAACAAATCAAATTCTTCTCCCAATCAATTGGGAGAAAGTGGTCAAGGGTTCAAGCGTTTGTTTTCCAAAGAGTAACCAATCAGGTGAATAGACTGAAGGTATAAGGCTGAAGGAAAAAATGATGCAAAATCATCCAAGCCCAATCTTCCACCATTTGACTTAAATGAAAGGGAAGCAGTCTTGGTTTATTCATTGAAAATACTTCAGCCTTCAACCTAAACACCTGCGTGGCCACGCTGATAGGACTTTTGCCAGACCTTCAGCTCTCTGTAATTCTTAAGCACTTCACTCGAATCCTTGACTCCTTGACTCCTAGAACCCTCAGAGTATCACCAACTCTTTTGTGGCGGACCCAAAAATAATAACACCTGACCCGGACAGACCGGGGCCAACAAGGCTAATTATCGTTTAGCGACTCTCGTATGGACTCGGCAATGTACCTTATCACTTGAGGATGGCTGATCTCAACTCCGTCAAGCTCCCTGGCAATCTCACGCGTGTCCAGATGGAACGCGTCACCTCGTCTTTCATGCGTATAAACAAAATCCACCCCAGGGTTACCCATAATGAGCGTCGTAATCGTGCCGGCCAGGTCACCCATCGGGGGCAGGTCGATATGATCCAGCCGAAAAGACGCGTCAACCTGGGTCCCCTTACCCTCACCGGATATGATGTCAAATTCCCCCGCACACCTTCTGCTGGTCTCCCGGAACAGAGACAATCCAAGACCCACGCGCCTGGTTGTTCGGGTAGTATAAAATGGATCCAAGACCTGTTTTAGCATCTCTTCAGGGATGCCATAACCATTATCCGAGATAGAGATCCTCAGCCAGTTGTTCTCCTGGTCCTCCCTTACACTCAGGCGTATTAGGTCCGCCCCGGCGTTTATGCCATTTTCGGCGATGTCGAGGATGTGGAGGGACAATTCCCGCAATCAACGGCCCACCTTTCTGCCGGATTCTCCATGCAGGGCCTTACGGATCTCTTCTATGTCAGGGGCATACAGGACAAACAGTGTATAAACCCTTCCAATATCCGTGAGAAAATGGGCATCAGAAGAGGTCACGATTGGCAGCCCCCCTATTCCTGGGGTATCATTACCCATTGACTCCCAAGTTTCCGGGTGCGAGACCTCCAGGGCATCCAGACCCAGATCTGGCGGGATGAAGCCCAATTGACTCAATATGCTAAAACTGGGCCTATCCACATGGGAAGCAATGCTGAGGCCGCCCAGTCTGTGGACCTCACCCACAATCTCCTGGAGACCTATCCCTGTTGCACCTATAAGCAAGCGATCATTGAAGCCCTCTACCTCATCAAATTCATTTGCGATTACCTGGTCACCGAACAACTCGGGCCTGTTTACGCCATCAAGGTGTTGATACACAATATCCTGCATGGCGAGGGCCTGTTTTGGAGTTTCAAATATGGCCAGGGTATGGGCCTCCTCTCTGGAATTGATCTCCAGGCCAGGCAATACCCTTATGCCATGCTGCATGCCCACCCTAATACATGCCTCAACGTTTTCAGCCGTATTATGGTCACATATGGCAATTATATCTAATCCCTTCCCCGCGCTCCTCTCCACGACGGCCTTTGGGCTCATGTCCAGGTCCCCACACGGGGAAAGGCACGTATGGATATGTAAATCTGCCTTGAAGCTTCTCACGCCTCTGTCTTACCAATTCCGGCCTCATAGAGCCTGCCGGCCAGATCATAGGCGGATAAAGGGGAAAGCAGTATGGGAATGCCTTCATCTTCAGCCTTTCCCTTGGTCTCCTCATCAGGGATGTGGCCGTTCACGAGTATGATGCATGCCAATTCCTTCAGGACCGCAACCGCCACTATGTTCTGATGAGATTGAATCGTTAACCAGACGCCCCCCTGGAAGGCATTGGCCATAACATCGCTCAAAAGGTCACCGCAGTAACCACCCGTTATCTCACGACCCAGCCCTTTTTGACCGGCTGACACATCCAAATGAAAAAGGGCTTGCACCTCCTCAACCTTCATATCCAAACTCCATTTTCGCTTTCCTGTTATTCAATTCATTCCAGGAGCTACAAATAAAAACAGCTCTCCAAGGATGCCTTACCGTCAACGACATCCTCTGCAAAGGTTCGACAGTCCGGAGAACCGCACACCCCGCACTCTTTTTGGGGCAGGGTCTCCAGGATCTTTTCCACCCTGTTTTGCCTTTCAATGCCCTCGGCTATAGAGAAGCGAGGGGCCTTTCCCGTCAACTCTACATCCTTTTTATCTGTAAAAAACCATCCCTTTTCGTAAAGACCCTTTACATAGCCGTACTTGACCCTCTTTTCCACCCCGAACATACGGACAAGCCTTTGCAGATGGTGCTTTGCCTGATACTTATCGGCCACGGTAAATGGACCATCAAGGCATCCTTCGGTGCAAACCCTGAATTCCATGTAATCAATATCCTGAAGTAATCCCATCTCTATCTTTTCTAGGTAACGGATGGTCTCCTGTAGCCCTGAGACCGCAAGGCCCTCTATCTCCAGCCCGGCCGTCTCACCACCGGCCATAGCCCACCCAAGTCCGACTCCTCCGGAATGATGCAATACCTTATCTTCATCAAGTTCGCGAATGTGTTTTCTGAGGGTATCATAGATATCGCAGATCCCTATAGTTCCGTCCAAATATGAATGTTCTTGAAGGACCGGCTCCTCGATACAGATCATCTTTGCCGGGCAGGGACTGATATGCAAAACCTTTATCTCCTCCGGCCTACAGCCATATTTTACGGATAATCTCTTCTTTGCCTCCCTGGCGACAATCTCCCGGGGATTCGCCAATGGGGGAAGGTGTCCCAGGAGGGAAGGAAAACGATAGGCGATAAGCCTGACCACTACCGGACAGACAGGGGATATCAATGGCCATGGAGTTCCTGCCTTATTGCGGTTCTCTCTGATATATAGTTCCATGGCGACATTGAACATCTCATTGGTATATGCCTGGTCGTGGACATAGCTGAAGCCCATCTTCCTGAGGGCCAGGAGGACTTCATTGGGCATTACTTCTTCGCCAAACTGCACATAAAGGACCGTTGAGGCACTTACGGTAGAATATCGGCTCTCCTTGAAGTCATAGGCCTTGGTTGTAATAGGCCTGATAGCGGCCCTTGGACAGACACGGATGCATTCTCCACAATCGATACAGACGCCTTCAATGCAGGCCACCTTACCATCCTTGACCCTTATGGCCTTTGTGGGGCAGGCCTTCATACAGAGGACACAGCCATTGCACAACCCCTCATCGATTTGGACATAACGAAAGGGCGTGCCGTTCTTGAATATGTCACTCCCCATTTTCGGACACCCTGAAGGCCATCTTTAGATAGGTACCTTTCCCTTCCCCCGAATGGATCTCAAAAGAATCGGCATTCTTCTTGATGTTCGGCAGGCCCATTCCCGCGCCAAAGCCCATTTCACGGTACTCTGTCGATGCCGTTGAATAACCCTCCTTAAGGGCCAGATCAATGTCCTCGATACCAGGACCGTTGTCTCTTACCTCGATAATGATCCAGGTCCCATCCACGGTCAAAGAGAGTGTCCCATCGCCGCCATGCATTACAACATTCATCTCTGATTCATAGGCGCAGATAGATGCACGCCGCACTATATCCGGTTCAAAACCTATGGACTTGAGGGTGCTCTGGGTTTGAATGGCGCCCTCACCCGCTCGAATAAAATCTTTTGCCTTTATCTCATATTTCTTTTTCAAATTAGGCATTGCAGGCCTGTAAGCCGTTACATACTACCGAATACTTTTGAGCCCCTTATTGTACAGCCGACCACAAGATGAATACATGTTGAGGGGAGTCGATAAGAGTGGCAGACCATGCCCCCGGGCCTGTGCCACCATATCTGGATCGGGGTGCTTGCCCCTAACAAAGACAACGGCGCCAATTCCTGCAATGACCGACGTTCGTATGACCTGGATGCTCGTAAGTCCTGTCAGCAACAGTGCCCCCTCCTTGGGATTTCTAAGGAGGTCACTCATCAAATCACTTGCGGCTCCACCCGTGACCTCAACATCCAGCTTATCCTCACCTACAAGGACACTCCCTTCCAATACATCTCTGATCTCTGACAGTTTCATAGGTTCACACCCACGCCGATAATTTTATTCATACTTACCAAGAATATGTCCTATCTTATCGGGACGAACTCCGCCATATGTATCACCGTCGACAACGACAGTAGGAGCCAGACCACAGGCACCCAGACACCGCACAGCTTCAAGCGAAAAACGCCTGTCCTCACTCGTCTGGCCTACCTCAAGGCTGTAGTCTTCCCCTATCCTCTTGAGTATGTGCTTTGTTCCCCTGACATAGCAGGCCGTCCCAAGACAGACCTTTATGACATGCCTGCCCTTGGGTACCATTGAAAAAAAGGAATAGAAGGTTACGACGCCATAGATTGTGCTCCCTGGAATATGGAGCCTTTTACTTAGATACTCCTGGAGTTCTGCGGGCAAATATCCAACGATCTCCTGGCACGCCTCAAGCACAGGTATAAGACATCCCGGCTTGCCCTTGAGCCGGTTTACAACCTCATCGACCTGGGCCATTACGTCAGGGGTGAGATCGGGATTAAGGGATTCGAGGTCTTTTAGATGATGCATGATTCGGACTCCTTGTAATGGGAACAAAATTCGCGGCGATGCACTATGCCCTTTCGACCCTTACTGCACACACCTTGTATTCGGGGATCTTGGCAATAGGATCAAGTGCGGCATTTGTCAGCTTATTGGCCGCGGCCTTTGCGTAATGGAACGGTATGAAGATCGTGCCCTGCACCACTCTCTCAGATACCCGGGCCTTTGCCTCAATCTCACCGCGTTTGGAGGTAATCCTCAATAGGTCTCCATCCTTCAACTCATATCCTTCAGCATCGTCTATGGAGATCTCCACAAAACACTCGGGCGCCAAAACATTCAGGCCCTGAGACTTCATCGTCATGGTCCCTGTGTGGTACTGATAAAGGACACGTCCCGTCGTAAGGAATAGTGGATATTTTTTGTCCGGTAATTCGGCCGGAGGAATATACTCTATTGCATGAAAGACTCCTAGACCGCATGTAAACTGGTCCACATGGAGGCATGGTGTCCCGGGGTGATCTGTTCCGGTGCAAGGCCAATAAACTCCATCTCTCTCCAAGCGATTGTATTTGATGCCGCAATAGGAAGGAGTTACATCATTAATCTCGTCCATAATAGCCTGAGCGTTCTCGTAATTCATGGGATAACCCATACGTCCTGCAAGATCACAGATGATCTTCCAGTCTTCCCTTGCCTCACCAGGCGGTTCCACTGCCCTTCGCAGTCGTTGAACTTTTCTTTCCGTGTTGGTGAAGGTCCCATCCTTCTCCGCAAATGCCACCGCAGGAAGGACCACATCCGCCATTTGAGCCGTTTCCCCAAGAAATATGTCCTGGACCACCAGGAAATCCAGATTTTCCAGGCTTTCCTTGATATGGTTCAGATCTGGATCAGAGACCATTGGGTTTTCACCAATGATAAACATCGCCTTCAGCCTTCCTTCATGCGCCTCCGGCATCATTTCAGTCACACCGAGCCCTGCCTTTTCTGGGAGGTGCTCCAGGCCCCACGCCTTTTCCATGCGTGTCCGGACCGCCAGATCAGCAACTTTTTGATACCCGGTATACACATTAGGCAGTCCGCCCATATCACAGGCGCCCTGGACATTGTTTTGACCGCGGAGAGGATTGACACCCCCTCCTCTGACACCCACATTGCCGCAGAGCATAGCCAGGTTGGCCAGGGACTTAACGTTATCGGTTCCCGTAGTATGCTGCGTAATGCCCATGGCGTAAAGTATTGATGCGGCCGGGGCCTGTGCGTAAAGCCGGGCCGCAGCCATCAGCTGGTCTTTCGGGATATCGGTTATCTCTTCTACATATTCAGGTGTGTATCTCTCAACGACCTTTTTCAATTCATCCAGCCCAACGGTCCTAGAATTGACATAATCCTCATCATATAAAATTTCTTCTATAATGATATGCATCATACCATTAATCCAGGCCACGTCCGTGCCCAACTTTTGCCTCAGCCAGAGCGTGGCAAAGCCTGTTATTGCGATCTCGCGCGGGTCGACAACAATCAATTTCGCCCCTTTGAAGCTGACGGCCCTCTTTACATAGGAGGACAACACCGGATGGTTTTCAGTGGTGTTTGAGCCGGTGATCAATATCACATCCGCTTTTTCAATATCTTCTATGGGGTTCGTCATGGCGCCACTACCGAAGGCTGCGGCCAGACCGGCCACGGTTGAGGAATGTCAGAGCCTGGCGCAGTGGTCAATATTGTTCGTCCCAATAACGGCCCTGGTAAATTTCTGGGCAATGTAATTTTCCTCATTGGTGATGCGGGCACTCGTCAGGACCCCTATTGAATCGGGTCCATATTCCCTTTTTATGCCCTTCAATCTTTCCGCCACTAGGTTCAGTGCCTCATCCCACGACGCCTCACGAAAACTCCCATTATCCCTGATCAAGGGGGTCTTAAGCCTGTCCGGATGACCTATAAAATCGAATCCGAAGCGACCTTTCACACAGGTGCTGCCATAATTAGGGCCAACATCTTCCACACCTGTCACCTCGATAACTCTATTATCCCTAACATGCAGGTAAAGCTGGCACCCCACACCACAATAGTTGCAAGTAGTGCGGACCTTTTTCACTTCCCCCTGAACCTTTCCCAAGGGAATGTCACTCATGAGAAATAGTGCCCCCACCGGGCAGACCTGAACGCACTGGCCGCAGAAGACACAGTCGGAATCCTTCAGTGGCAGGTCTCCTTTGGTCACAATCTTGGAAGCAGAACCACGATAACCAATACTAATGGCGTTATTCACCTGGATTTCGGTACAGGCCTGGACACACCTGCCACAGAGGATGCACCGCGAAAAATCGCGGACAATAAAAGGATTCACATTTTCAATGGGATATTTGCTCTCAATCGGAGTAAAGCGATTCGTATTCACCTGGTAGCGGATTGCCAGGTCCTGCAGACGGCATTCACCATAGGCCGGACATAACTCCTGGTGCTCCGCGGACTTCATCGACCTTAGCTGGAAATCTGTCCATGAGTCCAGGTCCAGGTCCTGGGCGAGGCAGTTATGTTGTCCCGAGGCAAGCAATAGCTCAAGGTTCATGCGTCGCTCGTTAATGACCCTGGGGCTCTCCGTCCGGACTATCATTCTGGGTGCAGCGGGCGAGGCACATGATGCCACAAGGGTCCTGGCGCCCTCGACCTCAACCACGCATATCCTGCACGAACCAGTGGGGGTCGCACCCTTCAAATAGCAGAGAGTGGGAATATCAATACCGTTTCGCCTGGCCACATCAAGAATGGTCTCACCGGGTGTAAAGGAAAGCTCCTGACCGTCGATAACCAGCACATTTTTTGAATCCATTTTTACTCCTAATATTACAAAGAGTTATCAGTGCTTTGATTAAGACTAAAAACCAACGTCCTCCCGTCGTGCTCAGAGTCATTGGCTCTGGCGTATTGGCTTTGCATAGCACATAAGTGTCTAAAGTGATCTAAAGTGTCTAGAGTGTCTAGAGTGTCTAAAATTGATGTCTCCACTTATTTTGAAATTCCCATGCGGAAGCAAACATTACCTGTGATTGTCAAGTTTGGGCTTGACCGGGTCTTTCAAAACTGGCCCGCCGAAGGCGAACCACAACTTTAGGCACTTCGAAATTCTGTCACTTTAGCCACTCATGAACGTGTGAAATGCGCGGCCCTTTTTAGGTGGCTAAATCAATACCATATCCTCTCGGCGCCGTTATTTATTTAACGGATTAGGTAAATTGTGATCTTTATCACAAAAGCGTTGCCGAGTATACCAGAAAAGAAAAATTTTTTTCAAAAGTTTTTTGATTACCCTCCTAAAATCCGGCTAAATAGCCCCAACTCGGCAGGAGCTTGACAGAGTTTTAAACAGACTTGACAAAAACAGCCTCGAGAAGTAAAATAAAAATTTATATCAATTCAGCCACCTTCAAAATGATTGGGTCGATTTTAGGCGGGTGGTATCTTTTATGGCGGGGAATGAAGAAAGAAACAGGCTCAAAATTTGATAGAACAAGAGCGGTTATAACTTATGGCCAAAAAAACAAGACAAGGTAAGATAACGATCGACAGGGATCTATGCAAGGCCTGTTATCTGTGTATCTCGGTTTGCCCAAACCAACTGATTTCCATCTCCAAAAAATTGAATCAAAAGGGGTATTATCCCGCCGAGTTCCATAAGGGGACACATGGGGGAGAAAATCGCAGATGCACAGGCTGCGCCACATGTGCCACTGTCTGTCCAGATATCGCAATAGAGGTTTATCGTGAGTGAAAAACAGTTAATGAGGGGAAGTCATGTGATTGCAGAGGCGGCTACACGCGCAGGCTGCAGATTTTACGCCGGCTATCCTATTACCCCGCAAAATGAGCTGACAGAGTATATGGCAGGTGCCATGTCCAGGCTGGAAGACGGGACCTTCATACAGGCAGAAAGCGAATTGGCCGCCATCAACATGGTTATCGGGGCCTCTATGGCAGGTGCCAGGGCCATGACCAGCTCCTCAAGCCCTGGAATCAGCCTGAAACAGGAAGGCATCTCCTATCTCGCGGCACAAGAACTTCCAGCAGTGATAGTCAATACAATGCGAGGAGGACCCGGCCTGGGGAATATTGCCCCGTCCCAGGGCGACTATTTCCAGGCCACAAGAGGGGGCGGGCATGGGGATTACCGCACGATTGTCTTGGCGCCGGCCTCAGGTCAAGAACTGGCCGACCTGACCCGCAAGGCCTTCGAATATGCCGATGACTATCGAACGCCCGTTATCATCCTTGGAGACGGGATGATGGGGCAGATGATGGAACCCGTTGAAATGGAAGAACCCATTGACCTGCGCAAGCTCCCGCCCAAGCCGTGGATACTTGATGGGGCCGCAAAGAGGCCAAGTCGTCTTATCAGGTCACTCCTGCTGGACACTTCCGTCGAGGAAGAGCACAACTGGAAGCTCTTCAGAAAATATGAAAGCATTACAAGAGAGATCTCCCGGGCCGAGACATACCAAACTGCTGATGCCCACCTCGTTGTAGTCGCCTATGGAACTGCCTCAAGGATTGCCAAAGGTGCCATCAAAAAGGTACGGGAGATGGGGCTCAAGGTGGGCCTTTTCAGGCCCATTACGCTCTGGCCGTTCCCCAAGGGCGCGCTACTGGAATGGAGCAGACGTGTCAGGGACTTTCTTGTCTTTGAAATGAGTACCGGACAGATGGTGGAGGATGTCAAGCTGGCCCTGGAGGGCAGGAGTAACGTGCACTTTTACGGCCGTCCCGGTGGTATCGTTTCAACGCCCGATGAAATAGCCAAAGAAATAAATAGCCTTTATCACCGCCAGCATCTGGAAGAGGACTAGACAAATGCTAAAAAAGGTTTTCCAAAGGCCCAAATATCTCAAGAAGACGGTCTTTCATTACTGCCCGGGGTGTGGCCATAGTATTATTCATCGTCTCGTGGCCGAGGTAATAGAGGAATTAGATATAGGGGAAAAAGCGATCTGCGTTCCGCCTGCCGGATGCGCTGTTCTCGCCTATAACTATATTGATGTGGATATGGGTGAGGCACCTCACGGAAGGGGTGCAGCAGTGGCCACAGGTCTAAAACGCACTCTCCCCGACAGAATTATTTTTACCTATCAGGGTGATGGAGATATTGCGGCCATTGGAACTGCCGAGACCATTCATGCCGCCAACAGGGGCGAAAACATTACGGTCATCTTTGTCAATAATGGTGTGTATGGTATGACCGGGGGCCAAATGGCGCCAACGACACTACTTGGCCAAAACTCGACCACTACACCTGGTGGCAGAGATCAGGCACGTGACGGCGCCCCCCTTGATCTGAGCCAAATGTTGGCCATTGCGATGGGCAGTGTCTATATCGAGCGAACCGCTGTAAACTCTCCTAAGAATATAAGACGAACAAAGAGGGCCATTACCAAGGCCTTCAGGACCCAGATAGAGGGTCTGGGATTTTCCCTGGTTGAGATTATATCGCCCTGCCCTACTAATTGGAAGATGTCGCCTGTGGATGCAGCCAAATGGGTGGAAGAGGTATGCACAAAGGTCTTTCCCCTTAAGGTCATCAAGGACGAGGTAGGAAAGATTGCCTGATTTTTGGTAAGAGTTTAGCTGTTTGAAAATGCGACCAAATTATTTTGAAGAGGGCTAATCTGCATACGAGAAGGCCGGCATTGTGACCGGCCTTACGGTTTTCTTGTTCATCTCAGCGGGTGGCTACCCGGCCCTTGGAAGAGATGGAGCCCCACTACTAAAGCCGTGGCTTTCTGTAGTCGGGGCAAAAAAAGATCAAACGCGTTTAGATTCAAGGATTTTGTCATGACAAAAAAAACGGTTTTTGCGGGATTTGGGGGACAAGGTGTCCTGATGATGGGTTATGTCCTGGCGCTCTCGGCCATGAGAGATGGGAAGAATGTGACGTATCTTCCTTCTTATGGGGCTGAAGTCCGTGGTGGGACGGCCAACTGTACGGTGGTTGTGTCGGACGAGGAAATCTTTTCACCTGTGGCCTCTTCACCCAATTACGCAGTAATAATGAATAAGCCCTCCTTGAGCAAGTATGAAGGCATGATTGCGGAGGGGGGGGTGATCATCCTTAATTCAAGCCTTGTTGACACAGACCCCTCCAGAGACGACATAGAAGTGATCAAGGTCCCTGCCAATGATATTGCGAAAAAATTGGGCAGTGACCGCACCATCAATATGATTATGCTGGGCGCCTTTGTTACCAAGACAAAGATAATCAGCCTGGAATCGATCATGAAAGGGCTAACCGAGATAATTAAAGGCAAGAAGGCCTCTACCATGAAACTCAACCGAAAAGGCCTGGACAAAGGGGCTGAATACGTCTTATAAGAACGGGCATTCAAAAAGGAGCCAGATAATGAAGACCGTCAAGCAAATAGATCTCTTGCTAAAAAATGAGCCGGGAAGTCTCTCGGCGGTGAGTGATTTGTTGGGTGCCAATGGAATCAACATAATAGCCTTTTATGTAGTTACTGAAAAGGATGAGGGAAAGCTTCATTTCGTGTCTAATGATCCGGAAAGGGCAATGAATGTCCTCAAGACGGCGGGCTACAGGATACAAAAAAAGAACGTAATCGCCTGCGAAACGCCCAATCATCCTGGGGGGCTAAATGCCGTTTTAAAACCATTGAAAATAGCCGGCATTAACGTGGACTATATATATCCTTGCATTGGAACTGGTGACATTTCCGTTTTGATCTTGGGTGTTGGTCCGGTCGAGAAAGCGTTGAAGGTCATGGAAGGCAACTGGATTCGGGTTCTGGGTGAGGAACTCTATCACATCTAGATGGCATTGGGGAGCTGCGTGAGATTCCGGTATTGTGACACAGATTTTTAGCGCCTCCTCAGGACCCACCGATGCACCTGACGCGCTTCCACGGCAGAAAATGGTATGTCCCCCCAGCCCGGTGGCCTCTTGGCAGTTCAGGACATCAAGATAATCCCTTGACTTCCCTCATTCCCATGTGTTTAGTTCTCTCGCCGTTTTATAAAATAGGGGAAAATGGAAAAAACTATTGAACCGACCAGAAAGACCACTAAACGTTCTTTATTAAAGGCCCTAATCCTAATTGCCTTTATAGCTACGGCCATCTTCGTATTCCGTTTTACACCAGTCAGAGACTACCTCAGGCCCGGATTTCTAAAGGGCTTCCTCGCGGCTTCGGGGTTCTGGGCGCCGGTCGTTTTTATTGCTATTTTTGCGGCATCTGTTTGCCTTTTTTTCCCCGCTATCATTCTTGTTGCCCTGGGAGGTGCCGTTTTCGGGGCCTACTGGGGCTTCTTGTACTCATGGATGGGGGCAATGGCAGGGGCCAGCGGGGCCTTTTTTATTGGACGCATCCTGGGTAGAGATTTTGTCCAGTCCCTCATCAGAGACAGGCTAGAAAAATATGACAATGCCGTTGAGAAAAACGGCTTTGCCACCGTGCTCTACCTGCGGTTGCTCAATACCCCCTTCACATATATGAATTTCGGGCTTGCCTTGACCAAGGTCCGTTTCTGGGACTATTTCTTTGGGACAGGTATTGGTGTTATCGTGGGTATCTTCGTCATCGCCTTTTTGGGTGGCACCCTAAAACATGTATGGACCTCAGGCAATCTGGGGGGACTGGTGACATTCAGGTTCTTCTTTGCAGTAGCGCTTTTCATTTTTTCATTTTTTATCCCCAAAATCATCAAAAAGGCCCATATAATCTAGGGCTTCAAAAAGAAATTGAGGCAAACAATGAAGACAGAACTGGATGAGCTGTGCGTGAACACGATTCGAATGCTTTCAGTGGATAGCATAGAAAAGGCGAGATCCGGGCATCCTGGCATGCCCATGGGTGCAGCCACTATGGCCTATGTCTTATGGACCCGCTTCTTGCGGCATAATCCCGAGGACCCCAACTGGCATGACAGAGACCGCTTTGTGCTTTCCGCCGGCCACGGTTCTATGTTGCTTTACAGCCTTCTCTATCTCACAGGATACGATCTATCTATTGAAGACCTGAAAAATTTTCGCCAGTGGAATAGTAAGACCCCCGGTCATCCCGAATACCGTATCACCCCTGGTGTAGAAACCACTACCGGGCCCCTGGGCCAGGGCCTGGCAAACGGAGTAGGCATGGCAATCACCGAGCGTTACCTGGCAGCCTGCTTCAACCGGCCTGGCCATACCATTGTGGACCATTATACATACGGAATTGTCAGCGATGGAGACCTTATGGAGGGCATTTCACACGAGGCCTCCTCACTCGCAGGGCACCTCGGCCTCGGCAGGCTTATATACCTATATGACGACAACCGAATCTCCATTGAGGGAAGCACTGATCTTGCCTTCACGGAAAAACGGGTTGCTCGTTTTAAGGCATACGGATGGCATGTACAGGAGGTCGCAAACGGGAATGATCCTGATCTCATAGAAAAGGCCATCATTGCCGCACAGAAGGCCACCACCCAGCCGTCGTTAATTGCGGTCAGGAACCATATCGGGTATGGGAGCCCCAACAAGCAGGATGCCTCTATCGCTCACGGAGAACCCCTGGGACAGGAAGAGACGGCACTTACCAAGGAAAACCTGGGATGGCCTCTTGAACCCCCATTTTATATCCCTGAAAACGCCCGGGATCATTTTTACCAGGCTATCGAAAAGGGCCGGACACTTGAGAGGGAGTGGGAGGCAAAATTCGAGGCATACAAAGATACATACCCGGAACTTGCCAGGGAATGGCATGCATGGATGAACAAAGGGATACCAAAGGATTGGGACAAGGATATTCCCGTCTTCCCAGAAGATCCAAAGGGAATGGCAACCAGGGCAGCATCGGGTACCGTCCTGAATGCCTTTTCCGGGCACATCCCCAATGTGCTCGGGGGTTCAGCAGACCTGAGCTCATCTAATAAGACATCCATAAAAAAGGCAGGGGATTTTCAGGCGAATTTCTATCAGGGCCGAAACCTGCATTTTGGGGTCAGGGAGCATGGCATGGCCGGCATCCTGAACGGTATGGCCTTACATAGCGGAGTAATTCCATACGGGGGCACATTCCTGATCTTCTCTGATTATATGCGCCCCGCGATCCGAATGGCAGCCCTGATGGGTCTTAAGGTCATCTATATCTTTACGCACGATAGCATCGGCCTGGGTGAAGACGGCCCTACCCATCAGCCTGTGGACCAGTTGGCCTCTTTGCGGGCAATCCCGAACATTATTGTAATACGCCCATGTGATGCCAATGAGACCGCCGAGGCATGGCGAGTGGCCATTGAATCCGATAGTGCCCCGATAGCCCTGGTACTCACCCGTCAAGCGGTACCTACCCTGGATCGCTCCGTGTATGCCACTGCCAAGGGATTATCCAAGGGGGCATACATCCTGAGAGAAAGCCTTAAGGAAAAACCGGATCTCATCCTCATTGGGTCAGGCTCTGAGGTACAAATCGCCCTGGACGCGGCCCAGGAACTCGATCAAAAAGGACTGGGAGTACGTGTGGTGAGCATGCCTTCATGGGAATTGTTCGAAAAACAGCCTGAAGACTATCGTTCTCAGGTCCTGCCCCCTGAGATAACAGCCAGGATCGCCATCGAGGCCGGAAACCCTCAAGGGTGGCACCGCTACGTGGGTCGCATGGGCAGGGTGATAGGGCTGGACCATTTTGGTGCCTCCGCCCCATACAAGGTGCTTTACGAAAAATTTGGGATTACGGCCGACAGGGTAGTACAAGAGACATTGGAACTATTTTAGCAATGAAAGGCCGAACTCCTCCGCCCTTTCCCTTTCAAGCCGGACACCTATTTTGTGAATGAAGATCTCACCGGTGACACCAATCCTCGCCTTTAAGAGATGCCCTCCGATGACAGAGCCATCGTCCATCCCGATCACCGCGTGGAGATGAATAATGGGCTCTTCTCCTTCCCAGCTCATGTTACCATTTAGGGCCAGAAGCTCTACAGGACCCGGCACCTTCATTTCCTTGTAGGTCTTTGATTCTATACTAAAAAACCCGAGGACCACATCCTTAATGACCCCTATGCCAGTAATAAACGCCCCTGGAGAGTCAAGCTCTTTGGCAATTTCCTTGAGTTTTTCATGGATAGACTCTCCCCTTTCAAGGATCAAGGCCGAAACGATACCGTCGGAATGAATTTTCATCAAAATACCCCCGGTAGCTTCAAGCCCCTGCCCTTCTTCCCTCCACCTGCTGTCCCCAACAGACCATTACCCAGATCCAGCCTGCTTGTAAGCTCGTTCCCGATCATATCAAGGCCACCCATTTGGCCTTCCACATCCTTCAAAGGCCCATTGACCTTCGCAAATATCGCCTTTTTTAGATCTGCTTCAAACACGGCGGCCTGTTTCTTTAACACGCCCCCCGCTGCGGCCTTGATGACCTGATCCAGATCTGAACTGAGTCTGATGTCGTATTCATCGATGGTACCGGTTATATCGGCCTTGACGGCAAAATGTGAGGTCTCGGACAGGGCCGTGCATATGGCCCTGACAAGTGGTCCGGAACTGCCCTCGGGTCTTGTAATTAGGCGTACCGATGTCAGATTCGTGGCCAGATTGGCATCTATCTTGTCGTTTGTGAGCAGACCACGGAGTTGTAAATCTGCAAGGGCACTCTTCAGTGTAATAGGCCATCCCGGCCGGTCGGATAGGGTTATGTCGCGTATATTATAGCCCTTGACACTAATATCTATATTGTCTTTCCCACGGGACGGAACAACATGATTAAGCGCACCCGTGATCTTGACCGAACTGATTCTTTTCATCCTCTCGCCTGAGAATTCAAAGGTAAGAGGGACCCCGAGCATATCCTGATCAGGGGTTATGTTCTCTACCTGGCCCTTCAGATCTCCCGCATCAAGTTCCACAGAGGCCTTCGCCTGTCTTATAAGGAAATCGGGCAAGGGGGAATACTCCTTGAAGCGGACATCCACACCCTTACCACGCAAGGGCTTGACTACCTTGGGGCCTTGCTTTTCCTTCAAGGCCTGTGCCACGAAAGGCCTCAATCTTTCGTACCAAGATATCAGGCCTGAGGACCACTCACCGACTTTGGGGCCAAATAGGAGATTCGTCACATTGGAAAGACCCTGGGATGACAGGCCATACTTTTTCCTAATGCGTTCGATATCACTGAAAGGCGCCTTTCTCGCCTGATCCATCCTTTGTCTGACGTTCCCCAATTCCTGATTAAGGTCTTTTTGGGCCTGTTTTATCATTCCAATGTCACTCTTTAGGTCCTTTTGAATCGCCATCAACTCAGTGGCAGGGCCCAAAAATCCTCCCAATGGTCCTTTTGTCCCTGACTTCAGCCCTTGAATACGGCTCCTGTATTCTTCCAACTTCTGTTTTCCTGGAAGACTCGACAGTCGTTTTTGCCATTTCTCCTTTTCCCCCTCTATATCGGCCCTCAGTGACTGCACAAGGTCCAGGGACTCCAGGTGCTCTTGCTCAAGAATCTTATGGACGTCCTGAATTTCGAATGCGGGCAAGGCGACCTTGGAACGCAGCCATTTCTTTACAGCCGACTTGTGTCCCGGGAGAGGGGCACCGGATCGAGGGGCAATGGCCCCGGATCTTTTTCGAGGCGTATCCAACCGCACGCCCTCAAGGGACATCTCATCTATAATGACCTTGCGACGAAGGAGCCTCAGAGGCTCAAGAGAGAAGCTGATCCGCGAAATCTCAACCGCGTTTCTCATCGGCTTGTCTCGGTTGGTAACTTGAAGGCCCTTTAGCTCCATGCCCATTGGAAAAAGAGAGACATCTGCCTGATCCAGTTCCACCTTTGCGCCAACGGCCTTTGTGCCGCATTTCTCGATTATTCTGGCGACAAATACGTCTACAAAAAAGAACCAGAAGATGAACAACACTATCAAGATGCCCAAAAAGGCACCAAGCCCTTTCCACCTGATCCACCTTTTCATGAGTTACCTCGCAATCTGGAGATTCCCTGATAGGCCGAATAGAGTTTGCTCCCCTTCAGTGCCTGGACGATCCGCAGCCTCTGCACCCACGTGAGCAAATCATCTCTGTAATGGCGCACAGCAAAGTTTGAGATCAAATACAGTGGAACAAACAAGACAAGGGAAAAAAGGAGGCTGCCCATAACAATAGAATTGTTGAATTTCTCAATCCGCCAGAGCGTAATATTGTAAAGTGCCGTCCACAAACTCTCCAGGGGGCCGAAAGTCAAGACATGCAGCCCTATCCAGTCAAACAGAGGGTCCAGCACATACGCGACACCGGAGAAAAACGCCCACCCCAGGAAAAAGGTGGATAGATTGACCCTGAGCAGGAAAACTATGAGCAAGATAAGGATATTGTGGAGGCTCATAAGGGGCGTTAGCCCCATAATCATGGAAAAGCAAAAGGCAAGGCTGAGTTGACCCGGATTGGTCTCAGAGTTTAGGACCTTTAGGAGTTCGGCTATCGCTTTGATCATTTGAACCCTCCTGAAAAAAACCTATTGAGAAAAAATCAACCGCATTCTTTCCTAAAATCAACCCCATAGTCTTTTCCGGAAGACCCGACTTTGCAAGCCTTTTAAGTTCCCTATCCCATGCAAATGGGATATTAGGGAAATCGGTTCCATACATAATACGGTCAGGTCTAAACTCCTTTAGGGGCGGAGGTCTATGACCGGGAAAATAATCTGCAAGGACCATGGTCGTATCCAACCACAGATTATCATATCTTTCAATCAAAAGCTTGTATTCTGAATATTCATCTGTGCCCAAATGTGGCACGCATATTTTGAGGTCGGGGAATTCTTTGAGGACCCTTTCCAACTTCTCTGAACTGCACAACTCATAAGGGTCACACGCATAGGCCGGGCTCTTGGGCTCCCTGCTCACATGCATTACCAGCGGCTTATCAAACTTGGCGCAAGTATCATAGATGACATCCATCTCCTTGCTGTTCATATCAAAACACTGGACATGGGCATGGAGCTTTACACCATCAAGACCATCCTGGAAGGCGTCTCTCAATATCAGCGCAGCATCCTTTTCTCCCGGAAAGACCGTGGCCATGCCTACAACATTAGGAAAACGGTCGCACTGTTGTTTCATAAAGGAATTGAGGTCCCTTGCAATTCCGGGCCTGTGGGCATATTGCAAGGCGACTATATGGTCAATGCCGCGAGAAAACAGGAACTCTAATACCTCTATTGTACTAAATTCATAACGTATAGGCCAGGCGAATTTGCGAAACCAGTCCCTTATAGCAAAAAAAATGGCGTCGGGGAATATGTGGACATGGCTGTCGATCACGAAGGACATAGATTGTGGAATTCTCTCGCCTTCTAAATCATTCACGGCTGGAAGAGTAGATTGCAACATATTAGCTGAACTTAATGAAAATTTATAATTCCATTTCCTTCGCGCAGAGTTCAGGAAGGAACCCGGCGAGAAAGCTCATCTCTTCATGGCAATGCAGGAGAAGCCCCTTTCCAAGATGATTCGGAAAGAGACCTATTCTGGCCTCCCTATCGCCCGCGACCTCAGGCGGATCTGTATCGCCCAGCCAGAAGCGACTCCGCATATCACACCCGTATTCGGTATCACGGCATATATGAATCAAATGACCTCCCCAGACCGGTGCATCCAGTAGGCCCACCCTCGCGCAGATTGCACAACTTATTCCAGCATCTGAAAAGCGTGATACATCAAGCAATTCGGACGGATCGCGAAAGCGGATCCTAAGCCTCTGAAGCTCCCCTCCAATGTTCTCATGGACGTGGTGTTCTCCTCCCACGTACCTGCCCGTGCCACGTTCACCCTTCCACTCACACCAGACATGATCAGTGGGATGCCACCACTTATATTGTTCAGTGTTTTCAAGGTAACCAAACCACCAGTCAACCATGTGGCCTTTACATTTCAACATTGTTGTGTGAGCGGCGACATGGAGCTGACCGTCCTCAAGGCGCAGATATCCCTCCTCTAGGGCGAGGGGTTGCGGATCAATTAATTGGTTCGCCTGGTCAAGCAGCATTGGGGACCCCTCCATTTCGATTTTTCTTGCTGAATAGTTTAGGTAGAATTAAATTTAGGTGTCAAGCCAAAAAAGAAGTGATAATAATCTTGAGGATATGATGGCGCACAGAAATGAAAAAGTTGCTGTAGGGCTAAGCGGCGGAGTGGATTCTTCGGTCGCAGCCTATATGCTCAAGCAAATGGGGTATGACGTGGCTGGTGTAACCATGGAGATATATGACGGACCCATGGAGATCAAAGGGCCCAAAAGGCATTCATGTTATGGACCCGGCGAAAAAGAAGATGTGGATGCCGCGGCATCTATCTGTAATATGCTCGATATCCCATTTCATGTAATTGATCTCAGAAAGGAATACAGAAAACACGTTATCGACTATGTAAGGAGGGAATACCTTGCAGGTAGGACCCCGAATCCATGCATAGTATGCAATCAAAAGGTCAAATTCGGATTTCTCATTCAAAAGGCAAGAGAGTCGGGGTTTGACTTCGATCTATTTGCCACCGGACACTATGCCAGGATAGAGAAATCTGCCGGACGTTATCTCCTGAAAAGGGCCTGTGACTTATCCAAGGACCAGTCCTATTTTCTTTATTCGCTCACACCCGAGCGACTCTCTCATACGCTGTTTCCCCTCGGTGCGCACACAAAAGAAGAGACAAGGGCAATTGCCCATTCCATAAGACTCAAAACTGCGGATAGGCCCGAGAGCCAGGACTTTATTGCCAGTGGTGACTACTCGCCCCTTTTCAACAAAGAGGAACTGAAGGCTGGCGAAATTGTAGACGAGGAGGGCAATATCATTGGAAGGCACCAGGGCATTATTCATTACACCGTAGGCCAAAGGCGAGGCCTTGGTATCTCAGCGGACAGGCCCCTCTATGTGCTAAAGATCGACGCACAGAACAATACAGTAGTTGTAGGTGACAGGATAGGCCTGCTTTCCAGGGGACTTATAGCAACAGACCTTAATTTGATAGCTATAGATAACCTAGACCGGCCACACAACGTGGCTGTGAAAATCCGCCTTCAACACAAGGCAGCTAGGGCCATGGTTTTTCCCCATGAAGATAACAAGGCCCGGATATTGTTCGACGAACCACAGATGTCCGTGGCCCCGGGTCAGTCGGCAGTCCTATATTCAAAAGATACAGTCATTGGTGGCGGCGTTATTGAACAGGCGATCTGAAGTCTTTCCTCGCCTCTGTCAATTGGTCTTGATTCCAGCCTTTTCAAGGCCCAGGGCTTCTATCATTTCGTCATCTGATTCGACGCTGTCACCCTTGGTAGTAAGATAGTCACCCGAGATATAGCCGTTCGCCCCTGCATAAAATATCAGACCTTGCAGCCTGCCGAGATTGACTTCTCGCCCACCGCATACCTTGATAGTCTTATCAGGATGTGCAATACGAAACAGGCAAATGATCTTCAGTAATTCGAGGGGACTCTCACTGGGTGGAGAGACACGCGTCCCCGGAATTGCGTTGATGAAATTGATGGGAATAGTATTCACGTCCAGTCTTTTCAACTCCATACAAAGGGATTTGCGGTCTTCCCAGGTCTCCCCTATACCAAATATACCCCCACAGCACACAGTCATTCCCGACTCTTTGGCCCTCTTCACCGTGTCTATTCTCTCATCATAGGTATGAGTGGTCACTATTTCTTTGAAGTATTCGCGGCTTGTCTCCAGGTTGTGGTTATAACATATTACTCCAGCCTGTTTAAGCAATGAAAATTCATCGTTGCCAAGTATCCCCAAAGAGGCATGGAGTTTACCGTCACATTCTTTTAGGGACGTCGAAAGAGACTCGATTTCCTCGAAAGACAATCTCCTGCCACTGGATACGACACCAAATGACAGGTTATGCCTTTGGGCCAGTTCAGCGTTTTTAATTATCTCTTTTTTACCAGAAAGGCGGGAGACACTAATGTCTGCCCTATTGTGCACTGATTGAGAGCAGAACGCACAGTCTTCCGGGCATCCTCCTGATTTTATGTTCATGATAGCACACGGGTTTACCGTGTTCCCAAAGAAGTTCCGCCTGAGAAGATCAGTGCATGAAAACAGGACCGAAAGCTCTTCTTCCTTCCACCCTATTACCAGATCAAAGTCGTCCTCATTCGTCTTTTTCTGTGTGGCCCTCTCATATAATAGTTGTGCCTTTTCAAAAGGACCCATGTCCTACCTCCTTTATGTCATTCCTCTTCCCCACCTCTTCCTATCCATATTTCCTAACAGCCAAAGCCCTAGATCTAAATTACACAATGGAATTAAAACGGCAAGGGTAAAATTTTTATTTCTTATTGACATCCATACCACAAAGTGGTAGCCTCATAAATATTCTTTAATCTTTTAGGTGTTTGAATTCGTTTCAATATAGAACGATTTATTTTGAAAATGGTTAAACTGTGACAACATTCTCAGCAAATGTTTAACCACTTTCTTTGGAGGCCGTGTGGACAACAAAGAATTCAGCAAGTTCCGCAAAAAATTGGACAAAACTCAAAAGGGAATGGCCCAGCTTTTGGGGACCTCAATCAAGGCCGTACAAGGCTACGAGCAGGGTTGGCGATCGGTCCCCATCCATGTGGAACGACAGATTTTTTTCTTGGTCACTAGGGCAAAAGGGGCCAGACGGGCTCAAAAACCGTGCTGGGTTATTAAGAAATGCCCTCCTGAGCGAAAGAAACAATGTCCTGCCTGGGAGTTCCGATCTGGACGTCTTTGTTGGTTTATTAATGGAACAATTTGTGAGGGATCGGTCCAAAACAACTGGAATCAAAAAATGAAGATGTGCCGAGACTGTGACGTGTTGACTCCTTTGCTATAACCATGAGATCGTTCAAGTCTTTCAGGGACTATATGAGGGCGGTATGGCCGCGAATAAGGCGCTTGGAAGACCACGGTTAGGATTCATCATTGAAATGTATCCACCCTCTATTTAGAGGATATTTTTTGGGCATGGATTCTGCTGGTGTCTGGATTACAAATTTACTTTGATACACAGGGGGCAAGAAAATGACGAAAAAGCAACGCCTGGGCTTCGATACTCTGGCACTACATGGGGGACAGGTCCCTGATCCCTTCACGCGGGCCAGGGCGGTTCCTATCTATCAGACTGTCGCCTACAACTTCCGCGACACAGAACAGGCGGCAAACCTTTTTGCGCTCAAGGCGCCGGACTTCCCCGGGGGTATCTATAACAGGTTTACAAACCCCACTTATGAGGTCCTGGAGGAGAGGGTCGCCGCATTGGAGGGTGGAATAGCAGCCGCCTCACTGGCATCCGGCCAGGCCGCAACCCTTTTATCCATTTTGACCATTGCAAATTCAGGGGACAACATTGTGTCCTCAAGGACCATCTATGGCGGAACTTACACACTGTTCGACCTTACTTTCCCAAAGAAATTTGGAATACAGGTAAACTTTATTGAACCCTCTCCACAGGGGTTCAAGGACGCAATCGATAAAAATACAAAGGCCCTCTTTGCTGAAACCATAGGAAACCCTAAACTGAATGTCCTTGATATTGAGGGTGTAGCGACAATTGCCCACGAGGCCGGAATCCCCCTAATACTTGATAATACCTTCGCAACACCTTATCTGTGCCGTCCCCTGGAATTTGGGGCGGATATCGTAATGCACTCTCTGACAAAGTGGATTGGGGGCCATGGTACATCCATTGGCGGCCTGGTGGTGGACTCGGGCAATTTTGATTGGTCAAACGGCAAATTCCCGGAGCTTTCGCAAGACGACCCGGCTTACAGGGGTGGCATTAATTATCTAACGGAGTTTGGCGAACTTGCATATATCGTAAAATTGAAGTCCAGGTTCACTAGAGATTTGGGTCCTTGCCTAAGCCCGTTTAACGCCTTTTTGATCCTTATGGGTGTGGAGACACTTTCCTTGAGAATGACGCGGCACAGCCAGAATGCATTCTCGGTTGCCAACTTCCTGGAAGGTCACAAAAAGGTAAGCTGGGTTATCTATCCAGGCCTCCCAGAACACCCCACCTATGATCTCGCCTGCAAATACCTTAAGGGAGGATTTGGAGGCATAGTAGGCTTCGGGATAAAAGGTGGGCTGGAGGCGGGGAAGCGCTTTATTGAGCGACTTAATCTCTTCTCCCATCTTGCCAATGTAGGTGACGCAAAATCCCTTGCCATACACCCTGCAAGTACCACACACTCTCAACTCACATCTGAACAGCAGATTCAGGCAGGTGTAACAGAGGACTTTGTCCGGTTATCCATTGGAATTGAGGACGTGGAGGATATCATCCAGGACCTGGATCAGGCATTGGCTGATATTTAATCAGGAAGAGAAGAAATAGCGGATCGGCTATGAGTGAATACATAGAGCATGACAGAAATGGGATTTCGGTTGGGCATGTGGAGAAGAAATTCTATACCTTTGCCCAGCCTCCAGATGAGATGGTGCTTGAAAGCGGAGCGCGTCTTGGCCCGGTGACCATCGCCTATGAGACATATGGCACGTTGAATGCGGACAAGACAAACGTGATTTTGATTGTTCACGCCCTTTCAGGAGATTCTCATGTTGCCGGCTATTATGGCGAAGACGACGCGAAACCTGGCTGGTGGGAGGTAATGGTAGGTCCTGGGAAGGGGATTGATACCAACAAATACTTTGTTATCTGTTCCAATATCCTGGGCAGTTGCATGGGATCCACTGGTCCCGGGTCCATTGATCCCAAGACAAACAGGCCATACGGTCTCGATTTTCCACTTGTGACCATAGGGGATATGGTAAAGGCCCAAAAGGCGCTGATGGACCATATCGGCATAAAGAAGGTCCTATCCGTTGTGGGAGGATCTATTGGGGGAATGCAGGTGTTGGAGTGGTGCGTAAGGTACCCGGAGATGGTGGTTTCCGCCATTCCTCTCGCGACCACCACAAGGCATTCCGCCCTGGCCATCGCCTTTAATGAGGTGGCAAGGCAGGCGATCATGGCCGATCCCAACTGGAAAGGCGGAAACTACTATGGGGGACCAAAGCCCAACACGGGATTGGCCGTAGCCAGAATGATAGGTCACATTACCTACCTCTCGGATGAATCCATGATGCATAAATTCGGGCGGCGTCTGCAGGGTAAGGACTGTTTTTCCTTCAACTTTGATGCCGATTTTCAAGTTGAAAGTTACCTTCATTACCAGGGCATTAAATTTGTAGAGCGCTTTGATGCCAATGCCTTCTTATACATCACCAAGGCCGCTGACTACTATGACCTTCCGAACCAGCACAACTCAGGTTCAGCCGTGAAGGCCTTTTCAAAGGCCCAGGCCAAGTTCCTAGTGATATCTTTTACCTCTGACTGGCTATACCCAACTTATCAGTCCAGGGCCATGATCCAGGCCATGAAAAAGAGCGGCCTCGATGTAAGCTTTTGTGAAATAGAGGCCGAATGGGGCCACGACGCCTTTTTGTTGCCCAGTGAAAGACTAACCTCACTGCTAAAGGGTTTTTTGGAACGTGTCTATTGTGATGAATCAAACAAAAGGCATGCGCTTTGATCTCCAGGTGATTGCATCCTGGATTCGTTCCGGATCAAAGGTCCTGGATCTTGGTTGTGGCGAAGGGGACCTTCTGCATTATCTTGAGGAAAACAAGCGGGTTGTGGGCACGGGCATTGAGCAGTCCGAATCCAAAGTAGCCCATTGTATCGAGAGGGGCCTCTCTGTCCTTCAGGGTGATATCAACCAAGAATTATTTGATTATCCAGATCAGAGCTTTGACTATGTGATCCTTAGCAGGACCTTGCAACAAGTATATGAGCCTGCGGAGCTAATCCGTTCATTGTTGCGCGTCGGGAAGAAGGGAATCGTGACTTTCCCTAATTTCAGCCATTGGCGGGTGCGACTCCAGCTCCTCGCAACCGGCTACGCGCCTGTTACCAGGCAGCTCCCTTATGAGTGGTACGATACGCCCAACATCAGGGTTATTACTCTAAAGGATTTCAGGAAATTCTCAAGAGATGTGGGATTCCAGATCCTTAAAATGGTGGCAATCAACAGCGACTTTGATAATGCTGCCGGACATGTTATAAAGTTCATGCCCAATCTGCGGGCCACGTACGGTATTTTTTTGATAGGAAAGGATAAATAGAATGAATAAGAGAGCATCTGGATCTAAGCGGCAGAAAAATAATTCTCAAACCTCGGTCTCCTTGGCCGAGACTATACCTTCGGCAGTAAAGAACCTCTTGGCCTCGTGTGATTCTGACGTCTGTTTCGACCATGTTGATGCAGCACCTATCCCTTATCACGAAGCAGTCGTTCAAATCATCCAACAGGCGAGACGTATCCTCTTCCCTGGCTATTTTACCCAAACCAGGCTTGATCGCGTAAGCCTGGAGTATTATCTGGGACAGCAAATGACGCAGCTTTTTGATAGCCTGTCGAAACAGATCGTTCTGTCCATGCAGCATGGTTGCCTCCGTTTTGATCAACCGTGCCAACAGTGCACCGAACGTGGAAACAAAACAGCGCTTCAATTCATACAGTCTCTGCCCCCACTGAGGGCTGTCCTGGCCAAAGATATCCGAGCTGCCTTGGATGGGGACCCCGCTGCCAAGAGCTTCGAGGATATCATCTTTAGTTATCCTGGGCTCTTGGCCATCACCGTATATCGAATGGCTCATGTGCTTTATGAGCTTGAGGTGCCTCTTCTACCCCGCATAATGACTGAATATGCCCATGGTCTAGCCGGAATTGATATACATCCCGGGGCCAGAATTGGTGAGAGCTTCTTCATAGACCATGGTACGGGAGTAGTTGTGGGCGAAACAACGGAGATTGGTGATCGGGTCAGGATCTATCAGGGCGTGACTTTAGGGGCGCTCTCACTCCCGAGGGATGCCGTGGATCAATATAGAAACAAAAAACGACATCCCACTATTGAGGATGACGTGATTATCTATTCCAACGCTACCATATTGGGTGAGAAGGCGATAATCGGGGCCAGGTCCATAATCGGCGGCAATGTATGGATCACTGATAGTGTACCTCCAGATACAAAGGTATTGATGAATGTACCAGGGCTAGTCTATATCGGGAATGGTACCAGGTCCACTGCCTCAAAGGATCCCCTGAGTTAGTGATTCACAATCCGAGGTAGGACACCATTTGGGACTTGACTTAAGTCAAGGACATTCTCCATTCCGTATGTTATCCGTAATTTACTAAGGGGAGCATTAGCTCAATAAATATGGGTTAATCACCGAGGGTGAATAGGACAGGGTCGGCAGTGGAACCTTTTTGAGGCCAAAAACCAAGACAGACGTATTATTACTGCCCACTGTCATCAAGATCATCGCGCGGCGATATGCGCTTATAATTCTCTGGCAACAAAGTCTATGTTGAAACCACGCTACGAGCCTCAACTTACACTCGCTGACGCCGCCCCTGTAAATGCCTCAGACAGAATAGAAGGCCGAAAAAAGGCCCCACTGTCGACCTGCCTGAGGTGGACAAGCTTTGGCCTTCTACTACCATAATTACCCTTAATTATTGAGATATTACTAAGGGGAGCATTAAATATGTTTGAATAAGACATACCTGAAAAGCTGATTCCGAAAATACACTTGCATTTTCGGCCCGGTTTTTGAGGGGGGCCATTAGGCAAGGCTTTTTGGCATGGGCCCAAAAGAAGGGTAGATAATAACTGGACGAAATAGAAAATGTGGTTATGTTTAAAGAACGTAAGATAAAATAGAAGGAGAGGAGGAAATAGAATGAGAGAAAAAATTGAACAAGCATTAAAAGAGATCAGGCCATCTCTTCAGGCAGATGGTGGAGATGTCGAATTAGTGGATGTAGAAAACGGCATCGTCAAGGTCAGATTAACCGGCGCATGCGGCGGCTGCCCCATGTCTCAGATGACACTGAAACAGGGCATAGAAAAACATATTAAAAAGGCAATCCCTGAGGTCTTGAGTGTGGAACCAGTATAATTATGCATCTATGGCCCCCCATCTTATAGATTTCGAGAAAAATATCTAGCGGATTATAGGGGTGACGAAAGGAGACTATTATGCCACAGCAACAAAAAAATGAGATCCGTTTTGCCCTTCTCTTTTTTGTACTTACCATTTTCATTTCTCCTACCTTTCTGTGGTCAGCGGAGCATCCAAGTGAACATCCCACAGAACCGCCTTCCAAGAAGACAGCGGCTGTCACAAAGGAAGCATTATCGGTGGCCATCGAGAACTATGTAAAGGAACAGGCCAAAATAGAGGGAGGATATTTTCTGTTTTATGATGCAAGGGAGGACAAAGCACTGGCCCTCACACTGGATAAGGTGCATAAGGATCGTCTGTCCCGAATAAAAGATGATGTGTATTTTGCCTGCGCCGATTTTAGGGCAAACGACGGTACCATGTATGACCTGGATATCTTCATGAAGGGAGAATCTCCGGCACAACTGAAGGTGACCGCAATTACGCTCCATAAAAAAAATGGCAAGGCTCGCTATATCTGGGTTCAAGAGCGAGGCTTGTGGAAGCGGGAAAAAAAGTGAGACAGAGAAAGAATTTTTGTGAGGGGGAATAAGATGCGTCTTGCACGAATCCTGATATTGATCCCCGTTTTCGTGCTTATGGGTCAAGCGGCCGCAGATACAGGATATGCCTGGCCTTCCTTTCGCACATTTAAATTTGTGTACTCTGTTAGGATTGATGAAATTCCTCGAAATGCGACGAGCCTTGACATCTGGATTCCTGTCCCTCAGTCAACCGCTCATCAGGAAATCTCTGACCTGAAAATTACTTGCAAATACCCTTATACGATCCTTATCGAGCCAGAATACAGAAACAAGATGGCTTATGTAAATATCAAGAATGATCTTCCGCATGAGCTTGAGATGGTACTATCCTGCACAGCCGTGCGTAAAAGCGTTTCAGCGCCTGGGAATCCATATCAAATAAATCACGAGCTGCTTCATCGATTTCTGCAACCAGACAAACTTGTGCCCATAGACGGCAAGATTGCCGCCGAGGCATCTCAAGTGATAGCAAAGGAAGGGGCAGTTACAACAGAACAAAAGGCACGTGCCATCTACGATGATATTACGACAACGCTGGATTATGACAAGACGGGTGTGGGCTGGGGTAGGGGCGACGCTAGCTATGCCTGTAATGTACGCAAAGGAAACTGTACAGATTTTCACTCTCTGTTTATCGCAATGGCGCGAGCCAGTTCAATTCCATCTAAGTTCGTCATCGGTTTTCCCCTGTCTGAGAGTAAGAGTTCCGGTGAAATCGCTGGGTATCATTGTTGGGCGGAATTCTATATAGAGAAAAAGGGGTGGATTCCTGTGGATGCCTCTGAAGCATATAAGCATCCTGAAAAAGGTGGGTTTTTCTTTGGGGGCTTGGATGCAAATCGAATAGAATTTACGATAGGGAGGGATATATCACTCCAGCCTTCTAATGTGACCTCAGAGCGGTTAAACTACTTTATCTATCCCTATGTTCTTATTGACCGTAAGCCCTATTCTAAGGTGGAGAAACACCTCTTTTTTGCCAATATTAACCCTGCTGCGTAACTATCAGATTTTAGCGGGAACAGTGGTTTGCCAAAAATAACCTGACGGCAATCACCGGACCGATGTATTCTTTGGCCCATTTCCTAGAGATACATGGAATCAAGGTGGGAAGGTGCCGTCTTTGGTAAAAAAAATTTTCGGTATATTTTGGCATTATTGATTGCCACTGTGGGAGTATGTCTCGTGCCTATCATTTCTAAAAGTACCCCTAAAGACACTAATTCATCTATCTTTGAAAACAAGGCGGCCGAACAAGAAAGGTATGGCCCTCTTCCAGGCATTGAAATATTTGATACCAGACTCCTGGAAAAGTTTGAAGGCATGAGAAAGATTCGGGGAAAGGACTATAGACCCAGGACGAGACACATGCGCCCTGATGGGTGGGCCAAATATACGAACCGCCTTTTTCTTGAATCGAGCCCATATCTCCTCCAACACGCCCATAATCCCGTCAACTGGTATCCCTGGGGTGCTGAGGCCTTTGAAACAGCGAAAAAGCTCAATCGTCCCGTGCTTCTTAGCGTAGGATATTCCACCTGCCATTGGTGCCACGTTATGGAGGAAGAATCTTTTGAAGATGAAGAAATTGCCCGTTACTTAAACGAAAATTATATATCTATTAAAGTAGACAGGGAAGAACGCCCGGATGTCGATGGGATTTATATGAGAGCTGTCCAAGCCTTGACAGGCCAGGGGGGCTGGCCTATGACGGTTTGGCTCACACCGGATCGAAAACCTTTTTATGGTGGCACCTACTTCCCTGCCAGAGACGGTGATAGAGGGATAGGAGTAGGGCTTCTGACCCTCCTGAAAAAATTAAAAGGGGTTTATTATACCCAGCAAGATCGAGTGGCGGAGGCCAGTCAAGAGCTGACAAAGGTGATCCGGAAGATACTGACCCCCCAAACTGCCGGAGGCCTGCCCGTGGCAGATACTATGCATAGGGCTGCCAGTTATTACAAGGATAGTTTTGATTTGACTTATGGTGGTCTTAAAGGCGCGCCAAAATTTCCAAGCAGTCTTTCCGTACGTTTTCTATTCCGGTATTACAGACGTACAGGAGATAGAAATATCCTGAAAATGGCGAAATTTACACTTGATAAAATGGCGGCCGGAGGGATCTACGATCATGTGGCAGGAGGCTTTCACCGCTATTCGACCGATAAATATTGGCTTGTCCCCCACTTCGAAAAGATGCTCTATGACAATGCCCTTTTAATTATGGACTATCTTGAGGCCTATCAGGTTATAGGCGAAAAGGACTTTAGCCGTATTATAAGAGAGACCCTTCGTTATGTAGAACGCGATATGACCTCACCTGACGGGGCCTTTTATTCTGCAACTGATGCCGATAGCCTGTCTCCTGACGGCCGTCAAGAAGAAGGGTATTTTTTCACCTGGACGCCAAAAGAATTGGAAGATGCTCTGGGTAAAGATAGATCCGAGGTGATTGAGAACTATTATTCTGTAAGTCCCCCCGGAAATTTTGAGGGAAGAAGCATCCTGAATACTCCTAAAACCGTGGCCGAGGTCGCTGATGGCCTTAAGGTTCCGGAAAATAAATTAAGGGACATCATAGAAGGATCCAACGAGATCCTTTACCAGGTACGAAGTCAGAGGCCCCATCCACTGCGAGATGAAAAAATTCTCACTGCATGGAACGGGCTGATGATCTCGGCACATGCCAGGGCCGGTCTTATACTGGAAGATCCAAACTACACTGATCGTGCGATCAAAGCAGCCCGGTTTATCCTGGAAAGACTTTACGTCAAGAATAGACTTTATCTAAGTTTCAAAGACAATAAGGCCAGGCACGATGCCTATCTCGATGATTATTCCTTTTTTATTGCCGCACTCTTGGATCTCTACGAGGCAACCTATGACCCTCGTTGGCTAAGAAAGGCGATAGAGATAGATGCAGTCTTAGAGCAGAACTATGAGGACAAGAAGAATGGCGGGTTTTTCATGACGGACAATGATCATAAGGGTCTGCTAGCACGAGAAAAGCCTAACTATGATGGTGCCACACCGTCTGGTAATTCGATTGCTTTACTAAACCTGCTTCGCCTTCATGAGTTCACGACAAAAGACGGTTACCGGAAACGTTCTGAGAAGGCCTTAAAGGCATTTTCAGACACCTTGACTTCCAATCCATCTGCCCTCTCTGAGATGTTACTTGCTGTTGATTTTTACCTAGACAGGCCAAAAGAGATCGTCCTTGTAGAACCAGAGGGGAAACAGGGGGAGGCCGACACCTTTTTATCTGAGTTCAGGAAGCAATTTATTCCAAACCGGATCTCGGTAGTCGTAACCGAAGGAAAGGACCTAGAGTCCCTTGCCAAGGTTATCCCTCTGGTCCAGGGTAAAATGGCCTTAGAAGGAAAAGCCACGGCCTATGTTTGTGAAAAGGGACTTTGTAAACTCCCTACCAATGATCCCATGGTTTTTGCCCAGCAAATCAAAAAAGTAGATGAACTTCATCCCTAACCCAGCAGCAATATGCTTTCAAGATTTCTTGTTGACATCAATACCACATTGTAGTATTTTCAATAAAATTTATTTGTTATGAAAAAAGAGATTCAATCTCAGCCATGATATGAGAGGCGGAAATGACATCCGTTTTTCCTGATGTGACCAAGGTTGTTGGTTCAACCCCACTCGTCAGACTGAATCAGATTGCCAGGGACCTCGGTGCCACCGTTTACGCGAAACTTGAATTTCAAAACCCCCTTGGAAGTGTGAAGGATCGCATCGGGATTGCCATGATAGAAGCAGCAGAATCCAAGGGATTAATTGGTACAGGATCCACAATTGTGGAACCTACCAGCGGTAATACCGGCCTTGCACTGGCCCTTGTCTGTGCGGTAAGGCAATATCGGCTCATTTTGACCATGCCAGAGACAATGAGCCTTGAGAGAAAAAAGCTCTTAAGACATTTAGGTGCGGATCTGATCCTGACCCCTGGTAGTGAAGGGATGAAAGGGGCCATTTCAAAGGCCGAAGAGATCCTTGCGCAGACCACTGGGGCTTACATGCCCAACCAGTTTGCAAACCCCGCAAACCCGGAGATCCACCGGAAGACGACGGCAGAGGAGATCTGGAACGACACTTGTGGAGAAGTCGATATCTTCATCTCCGGTGTCGGAACCGGTGGTACCATTACTGGCGTGTCCGAGGTGCTCAAGTCTCGAAAGGCCTTGCTTAAGTCCGTCGCCGTGGAACCCGCCGATTCACCCGTTCTTTCCGGGGGCAAGAGTGGGCCTCACAAGATCCAGGGTATCGGCGCCGGGTTCATCCCGGATATCCTGAATGTGAAGATAATTGATGAAATCGTGACGGTAACCAATGATGAGGCCAGGGAAACTGCTCGGCAATTGGCAAAGAGTGAAGGCATTCTTTGTGGCATATCATCTGGTGCTGCCGCCTGGGCCGCCCTTGAACTGGCCCGAATGCCTGAGAACAAGGGAAAGCAGATCGTCGTCATCTTGCCCGACACGGGTGAAAGATATCTGAGCACCGATCTGATTTTACAGTAAGGATTAATCCCTGCTCATAAATTTTGCTGAGCCACTGTGAAAAAATCCTGTTGAATGGGTAAACCTATCACGAGTCTAATAAATCCTTCTAAGGTATCTCATCTGTTGATTTCCATGATTATATGATTAGAATATGAGAAATAACACTATGGAGGAATCATCATGTATTCAAAAACAGTTATGGATCACTTTAAAAGCCCCAGAAATGTAGGGGTCATAGAAGATGCCGATGGGATAGGCGAGGTTGGGAACCCCCTGTGCGGCGATATGATGAGCATTTACCTCAAAATTCGCGATGAACATATTGAGGATATCAAATTCCAGACCTTTGGATGCGGTGCGGCCATCGCGGTTTCCAGTATGCTGACCGAGATAGCAAAGGGCAAAAGTATTGAAGAGGCAAAGGCTATTACCAACAAAGATGTAGCTAAGGCCTTGGAAGGTCTGCCCAAGAATAAGCTTCACTGCTCAAACCTGGGCGCTGATGCGCTCCACATGGCCATTAAGGACTACGAAGCGCGAATAGCCGGGAAGCCCAAGGCCGAGCCCAAACGCAAGGAAAGGCATGAGCATACACATGGAGACAAGTGCTATTGTCCATATTGTGATGCCGAGATCCCCGAAGGTAAGACATTCTGCACTGCATGCCAGTCAGATATCGAGGCAGTTCATTAATCTCTTACACAGGAAGGACCCATAACATGAAGATAATCAATTTAGATCACCTCTCTGCAAATCCGCTCTTGCCTGAAGTACAAGACGCGATGATAGACGCTATAAAAGAGAACTACGGCAACCCTTCCAGCCAACACAAGATTGGCGACAAGGCCTCTGAGGCATTGGAACAGTCTCGCGAGTCAGCGGCGAGCCTTATTAATTGTAAAGCCCCAAAAGAGGTCGTATTCACATCAGGGGGTACAGAATCCATAAACCATGCCATCAAGGGTGTGGCATTTGCCAAAGCCGATAAGGGTAAACATATCGTCACATCTAATATTGAGCACAATGCGGTCCTTAGAAGTATGCGGCGGCTCAAAATGATGGGTTTCCAAGTCACGTCCGTTCCAGTGGACGAATTCGGCAGAGTAAATACCGATGATGTTGCCAAGGCAATTACAGATGAAACGATCCTTGTATCCATTATGCACAGCAACAATGAAATAGGGACTATCCAACCTATCAAAGAAATCGCGCAAATCACCAAAGAGAAAAAGGTGATATTTCATACCGATGCCGTCGATTCCGTGGGGGTGGTGCCTGTTGACGTTCAAGAGCTGGGAGTGGATCTGCTCAGTTTTTCATCCAATTCGTTTTATGGTCCTACCGGTGTTGGAGGCCTGTATGTTCGTAGGGGGACCGGTGTGTGGCCTTTACTTGATGGAGGGGTTCAGGAACACAACAAACGTGCGGGAGCTGAAAATCTAATAGGGATTATTGGAATGGGGGTCGCGGCGAGACTTGCCAGGCAGGACATGGAATCCCGGATCTCACATGTAAAAAATCTCAGAGAAAGGCTCCTTTCAGAATTGCCCCGCTATATCAATGAATATATTATTAATGGCCATCCAGAACACTGCCTACCCAATATGGTATCCGTATCCATTAAATACATCGAAGGAGAAAGTGTTGTCTTGATGCTAGATGAAGAAGATATTGCCGCATCAACCCGATCGGCCTGCGCCGCAGGCTCTCTCCAGGCCTCTCATGTCCTATTATCCATCGGACGTGAATTTGCCGACGCACAGGGGACATTGGTAATTACCTTTGGAGTGGACAATAAAGAAGAGGACATTACCCGGTTTCTGTCGGTGTTAAGGGACGCGGTGAAAACCCTCCGAGAGATTTCACCCCTTTACCGCGAGGCATTACAGGCCTAGGCATTGAAGATCGTCTCCATTTCCATTAGCAAGAAAAAAGGGACACGCAAGGTGCGGGTCGAGGAGGCGTATATTGTCCAGGACCATGGGATAGAAGGGGATGCACACGCAGGCCCCTGGCATAGACAGGTAAGCTTCCTCGGCGCCGAAAGCATAGAAAAGGCACAACAACGGGGCCTTGATGTTACCTTTGGTGATTTTGCGGAGAACATAGCCACCTTAGGTATCGACTGGAAACAGATGCCCATAGGGACCCAAATACAATTGGGTGCCTCTGCAGTAGTGGAGATCACTCAAATCGGAAAAGAATGCCATAACAGATGTGCAATCTATTATATGGCAGGCGATTGTATCATGCCCCGGGAAGGGATCTTTGCCCGCGTCCTCAAGGGAGGCAGGATATGTTGTGGCGATACTATCCAGACTAGGGTCACATCTTAAAAATTAAGAATTTGATGTCATGCAAAGCCCAGGTATGTAGATACACCATATTTTAATTTCCCTTATTGACCCTTTCTAGAACGGCGCAATAAATTGAAGGCACAGGCCGATAACAAGCAAATAATTGATCAGATCTTGGCCATAAAGGATTCCCTTGGGGAAAAACTCCTCATCCTGACCCATCATTACCAGAGAAAAGAAATCGTCGATCTTGGCGACTGCCTTGGTGATTCCTTTGCCCTGTCTCAAGAGGCGGCATCAAACGCGGCCGCCCCTTTCATCGTATTTTGTGGGGTCCATTTCATGGCTGAAAGTGCTGCAATCCTTTCTCAACCCCATCAGACCGTTCAGATACCGGCCATTGAAGCCGGGTGCTGGATGTCGGACATGGCAGACATTCATGCAGTAGGGAAGGCATGGGAGGAATTGACGAGCATAGCCGGCCCTGAAACTGTAATGCCCGTTGTTTATGTGAATTCGGATGCATCACTAAAGGCCTTTTGCGGCCGCAATGGGGGCGCTGTATGTACTTCATCAAACGCATCGGCGGCGTTTCGCTGGGGATTTAGCCAGCGCGAAAAGGTCTTGTTCTTCCCAGACCAGCACCTGGGCCGCAATAGTGGTAACCAGCTTGGACTCCGAACAGATGAAATGATTGTGTGGGATCCCGACGAGCCCTTAGGCGGCAATACGCCAGAGAAGATTAAACGTGCGAAGTTGATATTATGGAATGGTTACTGTCTTGTGCATACACATTTTCGTGCCGAGCATGTCCTGAAAATGAGGAAAAGGTTCCCCAATGCCAAGATTGTTGTTCATCCGGAATGTACCCAGGAGGTGGCGGCACTGGCTGATGCGGTCGGATCTACCAGCTATATAGTGAAATATGTGCGGAATTCTCCCCCCAACACCATGATTATCATAGGGACGGAAGTCAACCTTGTAAGCCGCTTGGCCCTGGAAAATCCTGACAAAAGGGTTTTAGATTTGCATTATTCATTGTGTCCCAATATGTTTAAAATAAATCTGAAAAACCTTTTGTGGACGTTGGAGAATGTCGGGAAAGTCAATGTAGTCGCCGTCCCTGAAGATATAAAAAACGACGCCAGGCTGGCACTTGATCGCATGTTGGACTTGGGAAAAAATAGCTCTCTGAATTCTTAATTTTTAAGCTGTGACCCCACTAATGCGTGGAAGATGTTTCCTTTTATCTTTTTGTTTGAGCGGTAGAAATGCCTTAGCATATCCTTTATTTCCTGTCTCTTTGATGAACCTGCGGTTGGACAGCCCAGGTCTATCTCAGGCCATCCCATGGATTGAACATAACGCCTTATGAGCTCTTCATCGACCATGTAAAGAGGTCTGATGATAGTTAACCTTCCGTCAAAAAGATCCTGAACAGGCTGCATGGTGCCGATAGAGGCCCCATAGAAGATATTCAGGAAAAATGTCTCAATAATATCGTCCTTGTGGTGTCCGAATGCAATCCGATCACAACCAATCTCAGCGGCCAATTCAAAGAGCAATTTTCTCCTAAAACGAGAGCAGAGAAAACACGGGTTTTCTCGATTCTCTGGGCCATGGGCCCTCGGGCCAAAATTACCTTTTATGATTCTGTTCTCAAAATCGTAATCCAAGAAGAAACTTTCCATCTGGCTTGCCGAATCGGCCCCAAAGCCTGGATCTACATGAACTGCCGTGATCTTGTATTTGATGGGTATTCGTTTGAGGCGTTCCCTCAAGAGCCACAAAAGGACCAGGCTGTCCTTGCCGCCAGATACGGAAACCATAACGTGATCACCGTCTCTGATCATCTGACCGGCGTGTATTGCCTTCCCCATGAGGCGCTTCAATTCTTTGGCAGCAAAACCCAAAATCTCTGATTGTCCTGACCCGGATAAACCGGAAAGGGGCCTAAATTGAACTGATACCGTCTAATTCAGGGGCTTGGCACGAACGGTAATTCCGTTCCCCAAATATCATGGTTCCCAACCGGATAAGATTCGCTCCCTCTTCGAGGGCAACCTTGTAAGAATTGGACATCCCCATGGATAGATAAATCATGTCCACTCCAGGCAGATCCAGATCCTTAATCTTTTCAAAGACCCCTTTTGTCTTCTGAAAGTAAGGGCGCGCATCTTCTGGATCACCGGAAAAAGGCCCCATAGTCATAAGACCCATGATTCTGAGATGCTCCAGCTCAGAAATCTCTTTGACCAGAGGAATCACATCGTCCGGCATTACTCCCGCCTTTTGTGCCTCCTCTCCGCTGTTAATCTCAATCAGGATGGGCATGGTCTTGCCTATATTTTCACACGCCTTGTCAATAGCCATCGCCAGCCTAATGGAATCCACCGTCTCAATCATATTAAAGATCCTGACCGCCTTCTTTGCCTTATTAGACTGAAGGTGGCCAATCATATGCCATTTGGCCCTTTCACCTATTGTCTGAATTACCTTTTCAGCCTCCTGAACGTAATTCTCTCCTATAATCTTCAATCCGCCATCAAGGGCCTCCAGGATCTCTTGCGCAGTCCTGGTCTTTGCCGCCCCTACCAGTTCCACAGCCTCCGGCAGCGCTTCCAGTAGTTTTCTGACGTTTTCCTTAATCATTTCTCTTCTCCTAAGCAGGGTAATTACACCAATCCATGAAATGTGTAAAGGATACATCTGACTTATCTGGCCGGTTGTGCCTGTCTTGTTTTTGTGGTAAATATAGGATGAAGCAGATGCAGCAAACATTTAGTTTGGAGTAGATGCCATGACACGCGAAGATAGAGGACATTACGCAAAAAAGCACCCGGCTGATCACAAGGCCAACACAAAAATAGCTGAAGCCGTTAGGCGTCTGGCCTCAAACGGAGAAATACCATGCGCCGTCGCCTTCAAAATTTCGCATGACTTAAAGACCTCGCCCGCCAAGATAGGCATTACTGCGGATCTTCTTGAGATACCTGTTGTCAAATGCCAGTTGGGGCTATTCGGCTATAGTCCCAAAAAAACGATTATTAAACCAGCAAAAGTTGTGTCACAAGCGTTAGAAGACTCTATCCGCGACTCTATGGTAGGTGGGCGTATTTCCTGCAAGGCAACCTGGGACATAGCCAAGCGGCTCGACATAGGTAAGATGGACGTATCCTCGGCCTGTGAGGCGCTAAAAATCAAGATAGTCTCATGCCAGTTAGGTGCCTTTTGATAAAAAGGCCGCCTCCTCTCTATGCTATCCTTGCAAGCCAGAGGATGGCGGCCTAAAAAATACAATCATTAACAGCTACACGACCCCCCGCATGAGGCAGCCGCTTGCATATTCGACGAAATAGAGAATCCAGACCCCATGTGAGAATTAACATAGTCCACTTTTATGGGTTTTACCTGCTCAAGCAGTTGTTTATCGATTACAAAGGTAATATCTCTGTCATCGAACACCTCATCTTGTTCCCGTGGCTCATCCAGAGCCATGCCCAGACTGGGCCCGGATCATCCTCCCTGTGAAAGCATTATGCGGATGTTCGGGATCTCCTCCTTGTCCTTTAATAATTCCTTGATCATCTCACTTGCCTTTTCAGTGACCTCAAACATGTCTACCTCCTAATAGTTTTTTTCTATCTTGATATTCTATATGATAATGCCTAAAAAATCAATGTCAAATATAGATCCAAAATATCACAAAAGGTGACAAAATTTTTCAAACAGGTTCCTCGGATAAGCGCTGATTGAGCCATATCAAAACCTTTTCAAATTCATCTCTGAGTTCTCCAATAGCCCTGCCGCGGTGGCTTACACGACTTTTTTCCTCTGAGGATAGTTGTGCAAAGGTCTTTTTAAGTGGCGGATAAAAAAATAATGGGTCATATCCAAACCCCTGCTCACCAGTCAACCGCTGGGTAATAACACCGTCACACCGGCCTTCATATATGAGCGCGGGGCCCCGGGGCACAGCGATTGCAATCACGCACATGAATGTCGCCTCCCTGTCATTAACGCCGTTCATGGCCGTTAACAGTTTGAGGTTATTCGCATTGTCAGTGGCACCGTCACCCGCATATCGCGCAGATCTCACCCCTGGAACCCCTCCAAGGGCCTGTACCATAAGTCCCGAATCGTCCGCAATGCTCGGCAGGCCAAGGACCCTGGCAGTAAACCGCGCCTTTTTCAGGGCATTATCTTCAAAGGTCTCCCCGTCCTCTTCCACATCCGGTATCGGCCCAAAATCATCGAGGCATTTGATTTCAATGCCGAAATCAGATACCAGAGACCTGAACTCAGAGATTTTCCCTTCATTTCGTGTGGCCAAAACCAGTGGCCTGTCAAGCTTCATATACTTTCCCTCGATATCAAGTTTTCTGCGGGGAGCATCCTGTTACCAGAGTTTTTTTGGAATAGCAACTCAAAAAGACCCCAATGACTCGCTGCCCCTGCCCGTGGTCCTCTGCCAATTTTCGATAGACATATGGCACTGACTATGTGAAAAATAGCCCTAGACAATGTGATCGCCCTTCTTCTTGTACAGGAGGTAAAACTATCTTCATGTTCTCCTTGGAGTCTTTCCGTAAAGGATATGAAACGGATACGACAAATGTTGTGATAAGGAAACGCGACTTCACCTTTTTCGTACCAAAGACCCTTGACAGGTTTATTGATCCCCAAGACGTATTCCACGACTTTCCTCTGTGGTCAAAAATCTGGGAGGCCTCTATCGTACTGGCCGATTACCTTGGTGGAATCCCACCGGAAACAGGGAAACGTTTTCTTGAAATAGGATGCGGCCTGGGCCTTGTAGGCATCATCGCATCCTCGTTTGGGCACCATGTGACCATGACGGAACATAACCCCCATGCCCTCAACTTCTCCCGTGCCAACGCAAAAATGAATGCATCACTTGTAGGTCCTAATCTAGTAATCAGGGAGCTGGACTGGAACAGGCCACAACTTCAGGGGACATTTGACTTCATTGTGGGATCAGAGGTCATATATAAAGAAGGAGACTATCAACCCATACAGGGCTTAATAGAGACATTCCTGGTGCCCAACGGTGAGGTCATACTTGCTGAAGGGGTTAGAAAAACGAGTGTGAATTTTTTCAGACAGATGGGAGAGTTCTTTAATATCAAGGCCCAGAAAAAAGTCCTCCGCTCGAAAGAGGAGGAAAAGAAAGTACTGCTTTGCAGGATGAGGCCATTACAGGGGACTCACTGACTTCACCTATTCTATTGGAATACTACATCATCGTTGCCGTATCCCCGGCTAATGGATCCAGCTCTTACAGCCTCCTTTCCAGTTTCTCCATAAAGACCTTTCGTATCTTTTCAAGGCGTTTTTCATCGCTCGCCTCAAAGCGAAGCACTAGTGCAGGCTGCGTATTGGAGGGCCTGATCAACCCCCAGCCGCCATCAAACAGGACCCTGGCACCGTCCACATCAATCACGTCGTAGTCTCTCTTGAATTCCTCTACCAGGTCGGCCACAATCGCAAATTTCTTCTCGTCAGGGCAGTCCATACGAATCTCAGGGGTGCTCACCATCTTAGGAACATCATCTAACAGACTTTTCAAGGATCTCTCGGTCCCTGAGAGTATCTCTAGTAGCCGGGCGCCTGCATAAATAGCATCGTCATACCCAAAATACCGCTCTCCGAAAAAAAGGTGGCCACTCATCTCCCCCGCCAGAAGAGCGCCTTCCTCTCTCATCTTGCTCTTGATCAAGGAATGGCCGGCCTTCCACATGATCGCCTGGCCCCCATGTTTCTTAATATCATCATACAGGACCTGCGAACACTTTACTTCTCCAATGATTGTAGCACCTGGATGGCGTGAAAGGAGATCCCTGGAAAAGATTATCATCAACTGGTCCCCCCAGATAATATCCCCTTCTTCGTTCACGACACCAATCCTATCCGCATCCCCATCAAACGCAATCCCAAGATCCGCAGCGTTCTCATGGACCGCGGCTATCATGGACGTCAGGTTCTCCGGGATTGTGGGGTCTGGATGGTGGTTGGGGAATCTTCCGTCGGGCTCGCAGAATAGTGGTATAACCTCAAGCCCCATCCGTTCATAGACGTCACAGGCCACAGGTCCGCCAACACCGTTTCCGGCATCTACCACCACCTTCCTCTTTATTGAACCGCAGTGAATGTTTCCCTCCAGATAATGAAAATAGGGGGTCACAATATCTGCCATTTCCAGTTTTCCCCTGCCCTTTCTGAAATCACCCGATCTAACGATATGTCTGATCTCTTGAATCTCACTGCCGTAGATAGAGGCCTTTCCCAGACATACCTTGAAGCCGTTAAACTCGGGTGGATTATGACTGCCCGTAATCTGCACACCGCCGTCCACATCCAGTTCATACAGGGAGAAATAGAGGAGTGGAGTAGGTACCATATCCACATCGACAATCTCTATTCCCGTTTCCAGAAATCCCTTTGTGAGCCATTTTGAAAGCTCCGGGGAGCTCAATCGACAGTCACGACCCAGAGAAATACGCCTGGCACCCTTTTCACCGTAATAGGTCCCAATGCCAAGGCCTAGTTGATAAACGGTCTCTTCATTTAACTCCTCCGGTACGATGCCTCGAATATCATATTCTCTGAATATGTTGTCATTCATATAAGATTCCCTTTCCCCCTTTTCTTTAACATGTCAATAACCTTTCGAATATCCTGAGACCGCTCCAGTTTTGCCACAAGGACTGCCTCAGATGTGTCCACTATAAGGCAGTCTGTAAGACCAAGGCAGGCGACGAGACGGCCGGCATGGCCTGAGACAAAACTGCGCCGGCAATCAATTAGTAAGGCCTCGCCGTCTGCCAGGTTTTGATCAGCGTCGCGCTCTCCAGCTCGCAGCTCATAGAGGGATTCCCACGACCCCACGTCGCTCCACCCGCACTCGCATGGAATCACGTAGACCTTTTCCCTGGTCTTCTCCATTATCCCGTAATCAAAGGAAATGCCCTCCAACGGTCCATAAACCTCTTTAAGCTCGGCCTCAAATCGTTCGGTGCCCAGTTCAGTTCCCAATCGAGTAAGCCCATCATAAAGGTCCGGAAGGTTCTCTTTTATCTCCTTTAGGACGGTCTCGGCCGTTGCCACAAAAATACCTCCATTCCAGTAATACTCACCGCTGACCAGATAGTCATGTGCCGTCTCAAGATCAGGCTTTTCGACAAACTCTGAGACCCCATAGGCCATAAAGTCTCCAAGGTCCACATGGGTTTGTTCACGCCTTATATAACCATAACCCGTCTCCGGCCTGTTTGGCACAATCCCCAAGGTCACAATCCCTCCTGAATTGGCAAGCTCACCTGCTGCGCGAAGGCCGTCTATAAAGGTGGCGACGTCCCCAATAAAATGATCTGCGGGCAAAAAGGCAATTGATTCCTTGCTGCCCAGGTACTGGGCATAGATAGCACCGAGACCGATGCAGGGCGCTGTGTTCCTCCCCACAGGCTCAGCGACCATGTGTACACCCCACCCCTCGAACAGCTTCCTTGCATCTTCCAGGTGTTGCCGGCCGAGGACAAGGATCATTTCCTTATCTTGGGCCAGAGGTCTGAGCCTGTTACAGGTCTCTACCACCATGGGCTCGTCACCTCCGATATTTAGAAACTGCTTTGGTTTATGCCTCCGGCTTACAGGCCAGAAACGGGTGCCGGAGCCCCCTGCCATGACAACCACAAACATTCTTTCCTCCGCCAAAAAATGTCCCTTACCCTACGATTACCCCACGATTTTTCAAACATCCAATGTGTTGCGACTATTTGCCTATTTAGCCAAAATCACGTCCTGTATTCTGCATTGATAGTTATATATTCGTGGCTCAGGTCACATGTGGTAATCCTGTCACTATATTCACCCTGATGAAGGTCTATGGTCAGGGTAAATTCATCCTGTGACATCTTTTCTTTTGCCATCTTTTCTGCATCAATGCCTTTTCCAACACCAGCCTCAACAATCTGCACGTCACCCACCCAAATTTCCACTCTTTCCTCATCCATTATAATCTCTGCCCTGCCAAGGGCGGCCATGATCCTTCCCCAGTTAGGATCCTGACCATAACATGCCGTCTTGACAAGAATGGAGTTGGCGACAGTCCTTGCAGCATTCAAGGCATCTGAAGGGCTGGACGCGCCCTTTAAGTCTACGTGAATTACCTTTGTTGCACCTTCCCCGTCACGAACAATCATACGGGCGAGGTCATCCATGACAGTGTCTAGTCCATGCCTGAAATTGCGCTTATCTGATTCACTAAGCGAGGTGTTCCCGGCCATGCCATTTGCCATGCATAGAACCATATCATTCGTACTGGTGTCCCCATCCACCGAGATACGATTGAATGTCTTATCAACCGATGATAAAAGCGCCTCCCTCAGGCTGGCACTATCAATCCCAACATCACTCATGATAAACGCAAGCATGGTTGCCATGTTGGGCATAATCATACCTGCCCCCTTGGAGATCCCCAGGATATGATAGGGCCGTCCCCCGCCCTTCCCTTCAAAGAGACTGATCTTTGGGAATGAGTCGGTAGTCATAATGGCCTGGGCGGCCAAAGATACACCGTGCGGAGACAGGGCCTTGACGAGGCCGGGAATAGCTCCGGCAATTGTACCCATGTCCAGGGTCTGGCCAATTACGCCCGTTGAGGCCACCAGGACCTCTTCTGGCCGAATCCCCAATTCTCGCGCCACAAGATCGGCGGTAAGACGGGCGGCCCTCAACCCTGCCTTTCCATTACAGGCATTGGCATTTCCCGCATTGGCTATAATGGCCCTTGCCCTGCCATTACCAATATGTTCCTGGCACAGGATGACCGGGGCGGCCTTGACCTTGTTAGTGGTAAAGACCCCTGCCGCGGTTGCCTCCCTTTCGGAAAAAATCAATGCAAGGTCCAATGCTTCGTCATTCTTAAGGCCTGCTGCAACCGCAGATGCCGTAAAACCCTGAATAGTATGCCCATTAAGGTCCATATCTCTCTATAACCCTGGACTAATTATCGCCAAAGGGCTTCCCCTCCACAAATTCACAAATTGGCCCCACAGCATTTCTTGTATTTTTTCCCACTTCCACAGGGACAAGGCGCGTTCCTCCCAATCTTTTTGTCCTTACGTATGACAGTGGCGGGTTTGGCATCCTCTTCTCCATGGCTCAAATGCAAGGCCTTTTTCTTTTTTGGCATCGCCTCAGGTCGTCGCCTCACAAGTTGTATCCGGAAGAGCGTGGTCAGGGTCTCCTCCCTGATCCGATCCATCAGTTCTCCAAAAAGGGCGAATCCCTCCTTTTGATATTCTCTTAGCGGATCAAGTTGGCCATATCCCCTCAGACCAATCCCCTCTTTCATATTCTCCATATCCTGAAGATGGGCCACCCACTGATTATCGATGATCTGAAGGATGATCAGTCTGACCAACTCCTCAAAATCCTCCTTGCCGAATTGCTCTTCCTTCTTGTGGTATCCAGTCAGGACCTGTTCTTTGACCAGGTCAACCAGTCCCTCCACCCTTAAACTTTCAAACGCCTCCTCACCCATATCTTCGGGGCCTATCTTTGACTGGAATCCAAACAACCTGAAGAGATTATTTTTTAGTCCCTTGATATCCCAATTTTCTGGATATTCTTTCGGGTCAATCCATTTTTCCACCAGGGCATTCACCTTGTCATCAATCATATTCTCTAGGATCTCCTCGATCCCCTGGCCTTTCAGGATATCTTTTCTAAGAGAATAAATGATCTCCCGGTGCTTGTTCATCACATCATCATATTCGAGCAGGTGCTTTCTTATATCAAAATTGTGGCCCTCTACCTTCTTCTGGGCATTTTCAATACCACGTGAAATCAAGTTGTGCTCGATCGGCTCACCCTCTTGCATCCCCAGGCGCCCCATAATAGAGGAGATCCTTTCAGACCCGAATATCCTAAGGAGATCGTCTTCAAGAGACAAATAAAAACGGGATGACCCTGGATCTCCCTGTCTCCCTGATCGACCCCTGAGCTGATTGTCGATACGGCGGCTCTCGTGTCTTTCCGTACCCAGGATATGAAGCCCTCCCAATTCGCGCACCCCTTGACCCAAGACGATGTCTGTTCCTCTGCCCGCCATGTTTGTGGAAATCGTAACGGTGTTTTTCTGCCCTGCGTTGGCTATGATCTCCGCCTCTCTCTGATGATGTCTGGCATTCAGTACCGAATGAGGTATACCCGCCCGTTCCAGCATCTTGCTCAGCATTTCCGATTTCTCGATGGAGATCGTGCCTACCAATACAGGCTGGCCCTTTTCGTGAAGCTCTTTGATTTCTTCAACGACAGCCATGAACTTCTCCCTTTCCGTCTTGTAGATCACATCAGAATAGTTACTTCGTATCATCTTCTTGTTGGTAGGGATCACTGTCACATCAAGTTTGTAAATATTGTTGAACTCGGCCGCCTCAGTATCAGCAGTCCCTGTCATTCCCGCGAGTTTGTCATACATGCGGAAAAAATTCTGAAAGGTGACAGTGGCCAGTGTCTGGTTCTCGTCTGCCACTCTGACACCTTCCTTTGCCTCCACGGCCTGGTGCAAACCATCACTCCACCGACGGCCAGGCATCATCCTCCCGGTGAACTCATCAACTATCATCACTTGATCATCCTTGATCACGTACTGGACATCCTTCTCAAACAGCCAATAGGCCTTGATGAGCTGCTGAGTTGCATGCAAGACCTCAGAGATCCTCATGTAACGTTCCTCTAGCTCTTTCAATCGCTCATCCTTCTCCTCTTCACTAAGCTCTGTGTCTTCTCTAATGGAATGGCCTTCATCGTCCACATCAGGGAGGGTAAAATTATCCGTACTACTACCGGAAAGCAGTTTGATCCCTTTTTCTGTGAGATCCACTGAATTACTGCGCTCATCAATAGTGCAATAAAGAATCTGGTCCAATTCGGGCAGGAGCTTTTGGGCGCTCAACAGGCTTTCCATCCTATCTATCCTCTTTTTCAGGGCCTGATTCTGCGACAATATCTCCAGTAATACGGGGTTCTTGGGATCGCCCCTTTTGATCTGAACCAGTTTTTCAATCGTCTTGTCGGCCACATCATCGCCGTTGAGATTCTCACGAACCTCTTTCAGGAGTGAGCGAACCACTGAGGACTGCCTTTTCTTCAAATTGATAGCAAGAGGTTTGACCTCCATATAGATCTTGTTTTCACTGTGTTCGACAGGGCCGCTAATAATTAAAGGAGTCCTTGCCTCATCAATGAGGATGCTGTCAACCTCATCCACGATCGCGTAATAATAATCCCTCTGCACAAAATCTCTTTCATCGAATTTCATGTTGTCGCGCAGATAGTCAAAACCAAATTCGTTATTGGTCCCATATGTGATATCGCAATCGTAGGCAATCTTACGTTCTCTGTCATCCATGCCGTGCACGATTACTCCGACAGATAGGCCCAGGGCCTTATAAATTCCTCCCATCCATTCCGCGTCACGTTGTGCAAGATAATCATTGACCGTCACCAGATGAGCGCCCTTACCGGCCAGGGAATTAAGATAGAGGGGTAGTGTTGCCGCAAGGGTTTTCCCTTCACCTGTCTTCATTTCGGCAATCTTTCCACGGTGGAGCACAATACCGCCGATCAACTGGACATCAAAGTGCCTCATACCCAGAACCCTTACAGAGGTCTCTCTGACAGTGGCAAATGCCTCAGGGAGAAGATCCTCCAGGGGTTCTCCATTCGAAATCCTCTCCTTGAACCCGGTGGTTTTTGCCCTCAATTGTTCGTCTGAAAGGGTCTGAAAATCTGGCTCCAACTGGTTTATCCGATCAACCAGTGGCGCCATTGCCTTCAATTCCCGTTCATTCTTGCTGCCAAAAATGCCCTTTATTACTTTTCCAAACATCTTTTCCTTCCGGATTATTCGTAACTCAATTAGCGCTCCATAGGAGAGCGCTTGGCCGCTGACAAAAGCATCAGACTATATGTATTAAAGAACTTTGTATTCCAAAAATCAAGAAAAGACTCCCGGCCTCAATAAATGATAATAGCCTTTGGAACAAAGCCAAAGTGGGAAGGAAACGCGGGGAGCTAATTGAGGATATAACGGAGGGGATCTACACATACCTTGTTCAGGTGAACTTCATAGTGCAAGTGAGGTCCGGTAGAGCGGCCACTATTCCCTACAAGGGCAATTGTCTCACCCCGCTTAACATACTGGCCTTTCTTTACAAGGGCCTTCTTCAGGTGGGCATATCTTGTCTCAAGACCATACCCATGGCGGAGACTCAACACCCTGCCATAGCCATAGTCCCATCTGACATTTTCTACTATCCCGTCAGCAGCAGCAGTGATTGGCGCACCCATTCTTGTAGCTATATCTATCCCCTTATGGAACTCCTTTTGACCTGTAAAGGGGGAAACCCTAAATCCAAAACGGGAGCTTAACCACCCCTTTGTCGGCCAGATGGATGGCGTGCAGGCAAGCAGCATCTTCTGATTCTCTAAGAATTTATAGATCTCAGCCTTTCCTTTCTCGGCAAGGGCGACTTCGCCATTCAGGTTATCTAATGCATGGTACATCGAACGCACAAGTTCTTTGTGGCTGTTTGCCAAGCTGCGTTTTGGATCTAACAGGGCCGGATCTGAGCCCCCTACTCCCTGAAATTCTTTTCCGTCCTCACCGGTTTCTAGGTTTACCATAACTCTCAGCTTGTGATCAAAGTCCTTCAGCCTGCCTACTTTTTGGCTGATCTGGTTGACCCGTTGGGCCAGGAGCCTGAATTGTTTCCTTTGCTCCCCGTTTTCCTTTTCCAATTGAACCAGCCGTGGCATCCGGTTTTTCATGGTCTGATAATCCTGAATGATAAAAAAAAGCATGACCACACAGAAGGCCGCAGAAATGATGGAGAGGAGAGGCAAAAATTTCGGGATCCTGAAATTCCAGACCCTCTTTGTTCCGTCAGGGACAAAAAATATGGTGATTTTCTTCGAAGCCAAGGTATACCCTCTCTTAAATTGGAGGCGCAAAGGCCGATGCGCCAATTTTACCCAGTGGGACTGCTAACATATTTCACTTCGATGTGTCAACCCATTTTCCAGGCCGATTCTCTCAGCTCGTGCGTCTTCCCTTCAACCTCGTCTGCTCAGGCGCGTTTTGACAATTAGGTATTTACGCACATTGTGTGCCAAAGAACGATTAATTCCAGGAATACGGCTAAGATCATCTAAACTGGCTTTAGCAATGCTTTCTATATCTTTGAAATGTCTTAATAAAATTCTCTTTCTTTTTTCACCAATCCCCGGCACCCGTTCAAGCTCCGATTCAGTGACCCCCCTGCTTCTAAGCCTACGATGATACATTATGGCACGGCGATGGGCCTCATCTCGAATTCGCATCATAAGAAGCTGCACAGGATGATCAGGGCTCAGTCGCAAGGGATTCTTTCTATTCGGGATGTAAATCTTGTCGGTTTTTTCGTTCCTCTCTTCATCCGGCTTTGCTATGGAGACCACTACGGGGGCATCCGTAATCGCCTGCCGATCCAGCACCCTTTTAACCGCAGAAAGATGCCCTTTGCCTCCATCGACCAGAAAAAGATCAGGCAGTTGTCCCTTAGAGAGTCTTCTCTTCACCAACTCTGCCATCATGCCATAATCATCAATCCCATTCACCGTTCTTATCCTGTAATTTCGGTATCCTGGACGATGAGGCAGACCATCCACAAAAGAAACCGATGTCCCTACTGCCATATCCCCTTTAAGATTCGATATATCAAGGCCCTCGATAAATCTGGGGACCTTGCTGAGGCCCAGGACAGATTTGACAGCATGGAGTTGATCTTCCTCGTCTGCCTTGAACTGGCCCGCCAACAGGTTCTTCGCATTTGCCACAGCCATACTAACAAGCCTAAGTTTCTGACCCCTTTGGGGTCTGTTGATCACGATCTTCCTTGCCGCCAGACCGGAAAGCCATGCCCCAATAGGCAACATATCTTCAATCATCTCGGAGATGAGAATCTGATCTGGGATAAAGGCCTCACGCGGGTAATATTGCTTCAAGAATGCCTCGATAACCTCTGATGCAGAACCACCTGGATTCCTGAAAAGGTAATTGCGGCTGCCAACGAGGCGTCCCTTGCGAACAAAAAGGATGACCATCTGGTAGAAATCTCCTTCATGTGCCAGGCCGATAATATCCTGGTCTTCCATTCGGGAGGAGACCACATGTTGACGCTCCACGGTCTTTTCCACTGCCCCGATCTGGTCTCTCAGGCTTGCGGCCTTTTCAAAGTCCAGCCCACTCGCTGTCTCTTCCATTTCTCTCTTCAATTGCTCAATCAGCTCCCGGTTGCGCCCTTCAAGAAACAGCCTGACCCGCTGGACTATCTCAAGATACCTTGACACGGATACATCTTGTGTGCATGGAGCAAGGCACCGACCCATCTGATAATTCAAACAGGGCCTTGTGCGTTTGGGCAGGCCCTTGCCCCTGCATTTTCGGAGCAGGAAGACCTTATCAATAAGCTTTAGTGTGCTCCGTACGGAATTGGCAGAGGAAAAGGGACCGAAATAGATGGCGCGGTCTTTTTTGATCTTTCTGGCAATCCTGGGGCGGGGATATGGCTCGTTCATGTCGAGCCTTAGACAGGGATATTGCTTGTCATCCCGGAGGATGATGTTATACCGAGGCATCAGTTTTTTGATAAGGTTGCCCTCAAGGATAAATGCCTCTTGTTCGGTGGAGGTGAGGATGAAATCAAGACCAAGGGCCCTTTTCATCATCAAGGCCGTTTTGTTGCCAGGGTCAGTCAATGCCCTGAAATAGGACAAGACCCTCTTTTTGAGATTCTTTGCCTTGCCAACATAAATCACACGGCCGGAGGCCCCCCTAAAAAGATATACACCCGGGCCATCCGGGAGGACCTGTCGTAATATATTGGGATTCAGTTCATACTGGGCGTGATTGATGTGATTCATATTAGAAATCAGTCCACCCCATGGGAAGGCGTTTGGTCATGATCACAAGGTTATGTGGGGTCCCTTGTCTGTCCAAAACGTAATTCTTGAGGATCACCTCTTCAACAAAATCGAGCCTTCTGACTCCACTGATAATATAGCCGTCCCTGTCCTGAACAAGACGCATAACAAGCATTTGCAGGCCAATGGCCATAGCCAGATTGATGAGATCAAGAAGCATCCACGTCCCCAGTCGCCTCTCGCGAAAGGAAGGGTCAACAGAAATCCTTATCTTGCCAATATGGCTCTTGGCCCCGTAGCTCTTTTTCATGAGGGCGGCATTCGCAATAATCCGCCCCTCTAATGTGGCCACAATGGATATAACCCGTTCCGGATCGAGATTTTCTACCCATTCATTAATAAGTCTGTGATCGGACACATCGTGGTTCAGGAACCAGAGGTCATCTTCAGACAGGCGATGGAACATCTCGAACAGGGTCCTCTCATCTCCGGCCTTAAGCGGCCTTAGGGTGACGCCAGTTCCATCCTTGAGGATAACCTCCTTTGGGTAATCCCTGAGCGCTTCTGTAGTCTTAAGGGGGTGCATCATTCTGGTTTGCTCCAAGGTATTCTTTATATCCAGGCAATAGACCATTAGTAGGTTGCACAAGCGTAGCCTAAATGATAGGTACTGGAAGAGTCAAGATCATTGTCTCGCGAAAGTCCCATATCTTCGAGGAATGAGTTTAACAATGGGATATAACAATATAAAAATGCTATATATTTTAATTTATTGTGCTGTTACTCTGGCGATTGCTGGATGTTCGGTGACAAGGCCCGCGATGCCGCCTATAATCAATATTGAGGGGATCTCAGAAAATCTGCATACAGGTCAGATCATACACTTAGAGACCAAAAAGGTCATAACATTTGACCGGCTTATCGACCAGTTGGAATCAAGGGAACTCATCTTTATCGGAGAAGTACATGACAACCCTGATCACCATCTTATTCAGGTACAGATCCTCCAGGCCCTGATGGACCGGCATGGCCCCTTTACCGTTGCAATGGAATTATTCCAGGAGCAGCAGCAGGCCTTAATAGATAGCTACCTTGAGGGTAATTCCACGGAAGAAACATTTCTGAAACAGGTGAAGTGGAACAGCCAGTGGGGTTTCGATTATCACTTTTATCGCCCCCTCATCTTGTTGGCGAAAGAAAGGGGGGTAAGGATCCTCGCCATAAATGCACCCACCAGTATTGT
>Ga0307425_1000038_pt1 | contig 64081 bp, 55 predicted proteins | sample SalMarWE160330MG_FD_202152 | JGI IMG/M metagenome (GOLD analysis project Ga0307425, IMG submission 202152) | Salt marsh sediment microbial communities from the Plum Island Ecosystem LTER, Massachusetts, United States - WE1603-30 | ecosystem: Environmental > Aquatic > Marine > Intertidal zone >... | reverse complement strand
CCCTGGTTTTTGGTTGTATCCGTCACCGAAATATTCTGCCCCGCACCTGCTGTTGCCGGTACCGAAAAGGATGTGATGCGCAGGTCTGTGCCCACTTTGATCAACCGGGCATACGTGTTATTGGTTTCTGATGTCTCGATTACAGCATCTTCCCCATCCGCTTTGGCCATGATATACCAATTCCCTGAGGCTGTATCCTCTGGGATTGTGACCGAGGTGGACCCGGCACTGCTCGCTCCAGCGGCGAGTGCAGGGACATTACGGCTTCCGAGCAGGGTGTCGGATGCATCGATACTGCTGTTTGTCGACAGGTAGAATTGGGTCGTGGAAGGATCGGCCGCTGCACCGCCCTGATTCTTAGTCGTTTCGGTGACAGTGATGTTCTGCCCTGGGCCTGCGGTCGTCGGGATAGACATGGTTGTAATGCTCAGATCTGTGCCGATCTTGATCAGTCGCGCATACGTGTTATTCGACTCTGTAGTCTCGGCCACGACATCTTCACCATCGGCCTTTGCAATGATATAACAACTCCCGGCGATCGAATCCCCCGGCAAAGTGATAGTGGTCGATCCGGCACTGCTCGCTCCGGCTGCGAGTGCAGGGATATTGCGGCTGCCGAGCAGGGTATCGGATGCATCGAAACTGCTGTTTGTCGACAAATAGAAGTGGGTCATCGAAGGTTCGGCCGCTGCGCCCCCTTGGTTCATGGTTGTGTCCGTGACATTGATGCTCTCGCCAGGGCCTGCAGTTGACGGTACGGATAAGGAACTGATGCGCATGTCTGCGCCGATCTTTATGGTCCGTGCATATGTGTTATTGCCCTCTGAAGTCTCGATCACAACCTCTTCACTGTCGGCCATTGCAAGGAGGTACCAATTACCGACTGCCGCATCCTCTGGAATCATAACAGTTGTCGATCCGGAATCGCTCGCTCCGGATGCCAGTGCGGGGATATTGCGGCTGCCAAGCGGAGTATCGGATTCATCAAGACTGGAGTTCAATGAAAGATAAAACTGAGTCAGCGTGGGATCCGCATCCCCTCCGCCATTGTTCTTTGTGGTTTCGGTGACAGAGATGTTCTGCCCGGGACCTGTGGATATCGGAGCCGAAAGGTTGATAATGCGCATATCAGGGCCGATACTGATATACCGTGCATAAATGTTGTTGTTCTCTGAAGTCTCGACTACAACTTCCTCGCCATCGGCCTTGGCTAAGATATACAAGCCGCCGATTTCCGTACTTGCCGGTATGGTCAGGGTGGTCGATTGCCTATCGCTTGCGCCGCTGGCCAGTACGGGGACGCTGCGGCTTCCGATCAAGGTATCGGTTGCGTCGAAACTGGAGTTTGTCGAAAAGTAGAACTGAGTCGTGGATGGGTCCGCAGACCCTTCACCCTGGTTCATTGTCGTTTCGGTGATGATGATCGTCTGTCCTGCGCCTCCTGTTATAGGAGCGGTCATTGAAGAGATTCTCAGGTCAGAAATGAGTTCATCGCTTTGGATTGTTATCGTTGCCGTATTCGAGCCGGAGACGATGTAGGCAGAGTCGGAAATTATGGTTATCGTAACTGTTTCGTCCCACTCGGCTAAAAGGTCGTCGATCGGCGTGATTTGAAGGGTCGCTGATTCAGAGCCGGATGGTATTGTGACACTCTCGGGGATGGGGATGTAGTCTTCCCCAGAAATCGCTGAACCGGAAATGGTGAATTCCACTTCCAGGTCATCGCTTGTATTTCCCGTCCGGCTAATGGTGATAGTGCCTGGAGTGGGCCCCGCCTCAGTAGCCACGGGTTCGGTAGCAATGGCTTTCACTACTGGAAAGTCCGGGCCCAGGATTGCAATCTGCGCAGAGACGAACAGATCCATTCGTCCAGCGCCTGAGTCGTTGTCAGGCCCAGGAGCGGAAATGTCCTTGGCTCCCAGGTTCAAGGCTGCCTCCAATTGTTCCACTGATAGATTAGGATTGATGGACCTCAATACGGCAACAGCTCCACTCACATGAGGCGCGGCCATGGATGTGCCGCTCATGATCGCATAGTCGAATAAGTATGCGGAAATGATTCCATCGCCTGGTGCGCTGATGTTGGGTTTGATGGACCCGTCACAGGGTGAAGGGCCTCGACCGGTGAAGTAGACGACTTGGTCGGAAGGGTCGGTAGCGCCCACTGCGAAAGATATGGGGTAAGCGGCTGGGCTGCGGACACTGCCTGGGGCAGGGCCATCATTTCCGGAAGAAAAAGATGGGAAAATTCCGGCGGCCCGACATGCCTGAATATCCGCTTCAAACTCTAAATCACATCCGGGATCAGCAAATGCCCACGAGCAATTCACGACGTCCGGAGCGTTATCCGGGTCCCCGCCCGGTGCGAGGAACCATTGGAAGATCTGATGGAAAGCGGACGCCTCCCCGACCCCATCGTCGTTAAAACCTTTTGCAGCGATCCATTTTGCCCCTGGGGCGACGCCAATGTAGGAGCCTCCGGCATTCCCACCAACCATTGTCCCTGTCGTGTGGGTTCCGTGGCCGTAAAAGTCATAAGGAGTGGCATGCTCATTATAAGGATCGAACCAGCTGATCTGATGGTTTCCCCTGTAACGGGAATAAAGGTCCGGATGAGACAAGGTGACCCCGGTGTCGAAACTTCCGACAACAGCTCCAGAGCCGTTATACGCTGGATTCAGATCCCAGACCTCCGGTGCGCGTATGATCCCGATGTTCCACTCACTAGCTCCGGCAGATGGTTCGGCGGCTGTTGGGGTTGGCGAGGGCATAGGGATTATCGAATCCAGGCGGATCTCCCGCACATCGGACAGAGCCGCCATATGGCGGATCACCGGCTCAGTGGCAGTCACTGCAAAGCCATTAAAGATCCAGTAGGGGATGACGTGCTTCGCTGCACCGGATGCTGTCTGTTTCTTTAGGTACGTCCTGAGAGGCTCCTGATGTTTTTCAGCCAAATTCTGGAGAGCATGGACCACCGCACGGGTTTTTTGCCGTCGATCAGCAACAGACATCATCGATACAAGTTCATTGAGTTTTACCTGTTCCTTCAATTCGACGATGACGGCCAGCTTCTCCCCTTTTTTGAGTTTCTGAAGCTTCAGCTCAAGATCAGGATGAATTTGATCCGTCTGGGTTTGACCCCCAATAGACAAAAGGATAATCGTTAATATTGAGACAAACAATTTTTTAAACATGGCTCCCCCCTATTCCTAGGATTGTTGCGTATAAAAGGGGCTTACCCGAGTACGACACCGATCAAAAATTTCAACTGTGATACTGATATTTCGAATAGAAATATTTCCGATACGAATTCCATCGCTGCTCATAGAAGAATGTGCCTCTTCAGGGATATGTCCCCAACGTTCCCGCCCTGAGATGGTAAATCATCACAGCTTGAAATGTCAAGGAAGAATTCAAGGGAACTTCGTATCTCTAAAACCGTGATGAATGGAATCCGAATGCCCCAATTGATGATTGTGATTTTCTCAACCACTCAATTGGAACACTCAATAACGTAATAACTTAGATCGTATTCATGCGATCACGGATTTGGGAAAGCCTCCTCGAGGGATGAATTGTGTGAATTTATTTCACTTCTTACTGGAAAAATCGCATGGAGCTCGGACTATTCTTTTTTACTCACCGTAAGGTAAAGCCAATCGCCTTCGAGCTGTTGTTTGCATTTCCAGCCAAGATACTCGGCCATACTCGAGACAGAAGCGGAGATAAAACGGACATACTCCTCTTGGGTGACGCCACTCACGGCAAATGTTTCTGCACATCTTATTGCAAAGATGGTCATTCTTGTCTCGACCGAGGTTTCGGTTGTATTTAAAATTTCCATCTTGAAGTGAAAGTCTGTGGAAAAGATCCTGTGCCATTTCTGGACATATTCCTTGATATCTAAATCCTTCCAATAGGAACCCCATGCCTTTATGCCATAACGGGCAAAATCTTCGGGTGTGTCGCCTTTAGACTTAGCGTATGCGATGCCAGCAAAAATCCAGCTGAGAGTGTTTATGACACCGCGTTCGACCTTGTATTCGAGTGTCTCTTGAGGAAGCTCGATTTTTTGCCCCCCCGTCTCTTGTGCAATAAGGAAGCTGAAAAGAATCAACACAGCTAAAATTATTGAAATAGATGTTTTGCTTTTCATGACACTCCCTCCTCATACCTCAATGAGATACCCTCTTGACTTGTCATTATTAAATCTGACTTGGGAGTATATGTCAAATTAAATGTTCGGTGTGTTTCGGCCCGACCTTTCGTATATGCCAGAATAGAAGTAGAATTTTTTTTCAAAGTTTACGGAAAAACAAGATTTCGGTGGATCTCCCCAAATCTGTTCGTCTTTTTGGAGATCAGACCTTAAAGCTATGAGGAGTCAAATCGTCTTGTGGTGGCTTTTGAGAAGGGCCCTATAATTTCCCGTATTTTTTCATATTCTCGTCGTAGAGCTTTTTCTCGCGATCGAGAAGCTTCTGGAAGCGGGAGTCGTTGCGTAGGTTATTGTATTGAGGATTGTTGAGCAGCTCATAATAGAAGATGTAAGGTTCAAAAACCGTTCCTCTTATTTCCTTATCGAGGCAGTCGAATGCCTCATCTTTCATTCCCAGAAGAGAATAGACCTCTGAGTTCTTGTAGAGAGCGAGGGCTTCTTCCTTTTCTCCCTTTGAGGCATGCAATAAGGCTCTTCCATATGAAATTGCGCCGGATTTCGGGTTGATTTTCTCTGTTTCATCCAACAGTTCTTCCACTCTGCCGGGCTTTTGCATCTTCATGTAGAGACCGATAGGCCGAGCAGGAAAAACAAGTATGTCCGGTGCGAGTTCGAAATACTTTTCAAAGTAAAACGCTGCCTTTTCCCACTTTCCTGTGCTCGTATAACACATGGCTAGTTTGTAGGGCGCCCAAAAATAATAGGGATCTAGCTCTACGGCTTTTGTGAGATACTCGATCCCCTGCTCATACAATCCGTGATAGAGATAGCAGGTTCCCACAAGAAAATTGACCTCTCCGATGTTCGGGTTCAATTCTAAGGCTTTTTTGAGCAGCGCAAAAGCTCTGTCAAAGTCTCTTTGGTAGGTATAAATGACATAACCGAGTGCGGCATTTAGAAGTGGAGAATTTGGATCCAGCTTATACCCTGTTTCCGCCATTTTTTGAAGCTCGATAGAATCTTCTGCTCTTTGTGTGACAATGAAATGATGTTCATAGGCCCAACCCAACCCAAAATAGACCTGAGCGAATCCGGCATCTATCTCTAGAGCTTTGTGGAACATCTCAATGCCGGCCTGAAAATCTTCTTCTCGAAAGGTTATGATGTATTTGCTTTTTATAAAATTCATTCCTTTAAGGTAGTATTCGTAAGCTTCCATATTTTTCGGCAGGTCGCCGTGTGATGTTTTTTGTCCTTCAGGTAAAAATTCAACCTTGAGTGCTTCAGCGATAGCTCTAGAGACTTCGTCCTGGACTTCGAAAAGGCTTGCGACCTCGCGGTCAAATGTATCAGCCCACAGATGAGAGTCGTCGGCGACGTTGATGAGCTGAGCGCTCAAGCGGATCCGGTTGTTTTCTCTTTGAATCGTCCCCTCCAATATGGTGTTGACGCCCAACTCTTCGCCGATTTTTTTGATGTTTCGTTCTGTGTCTTTGTAAGCTAACACAGAAGTCAGTGATATAACCTTGAGCTTGCTGATTTGGTAAAGCTTTCCGATGATGGCATCCGTCATGCCATTGCAGAAATATTCCTGGTCATTGCTGGGGCTGAAATCCCTGAATGGGAGAACGGCGATGGAATTTTGCCATTGCCCACGGGTCTGGATGCCTGCCTCCAACACTTCTGGAGCTTTGGTTCTCTTCATCCATAAATAGCCTATAATGATTACAACAGCAGCAAGTGCGATAAGGCTTATTGCCAGAACGGGTAGATATGTCTTCTTCGAAACCTTCGTTTCTCCGATTTTATGTGGCAGGGCTGCCTTGATCGGACTTTTTGGAAGGATTGTTTTTGTATTTTTTTTAATAAGAGTCTTATCTTCAGAAGGGGCAGCTGTGCCCGCCACTTCGAGCGCTTCAGACAGATCTTGGGCTGTCTGAAACCGTCTGTCTTTGTCCTTTTCCAAACACTTGAGAATCACCTGGCTTAAGCCTTCAGGTATTTGAGGATTTAGGGTTTGAGGGTCGACCGCTTCGACATCTCTATGTTTGACAGCGATACTGAATGGCGTTTCCCCAGCAAAGGGCGCCCTGCCTGTCAGCATTTCATAGAGGACAACACCTAGTGAGTAAATATCAGAGCGTTGATCTGCTTTTTCGCCATTGACCTGCTCAGGAGACATATATTCAGGAGTCCCGATGATGGCTCCTTCTTTTGTCATTTCTTCGGACCTGATCGTTCGCGCGATGCCAAAATCCATGATACGGGCATTTCCCTCTCTGTCGATCATGATGTTTTGAGGTTTCAGGTCCCGGTGCACAATTCCTAAACTGTGCGCTTCGTTCATTCCATCACAGATTTGATGAGCTATGGAAATCGCTTTACTCGGAGTAAGTTTCTCTGTCCGCTTGATCAGGCTCTTTAGGTCTTCTCCTCGGACATATTCCATGGTAATGAAGTGGAGGTCTCCGGCTTCCATGAGTTCATACATGCGCCCGACATTTTTGTGGACGATATTCCGGGCGATCTTCAGTTCTTGACTGAATCGATCGAGGGCTTTTTTGTCTGCAGCGATTTCATGTTTGAGGAGTTTCAGCGCGATCTCTTCGTCGAGCTTTGTGTCACGAGCTAGGAACACCCTGCCCATCCCTCCTTCACCCAGTTCCTCGATGATGTAGTATCGCTTGGCGAAGAGTGCTCCCGTGGCAAGTTCATCCTTTTGAGTTTCGATAGTCCGGGTTTGGCCTATTTCAGGATTTTCCGAGGAGGGGAGTGTCTTCCCACATTTTCCGCAATAAAATGTGTCATCAGAATTATCGAATTTGCAGTCTGGACAGCTTATGGCCATTGTGTGCCCCAATCTTGAATCAAAGCCTAACAAAGCCCATCCTAAGAGTCAATAAAAAGGTGACAGTCACCTTTTATTCATAGAGATAAGAGCCTTTTTCGATGACATGCCGACCCTCGGAGCCACAGCAGAAGAAAAGATCCAGCACAGACAGTCGTTTCAGAAAGTGCCCCCAGAATTGAGGATACTGGGGGGGATCATAACGCAGAAAATGGACCGGGATTTTTTCCTTTCGGAATGGGGTCCAGTCGATAACTTTTCGTGAAAAATAGGGCATGAGAACTTCGTTAGCTTTCAGTTCTTTTACGAGGGCGATGAGCAAGTCGGTGCCTTTTCCTGTAATTCCTAACTTCGATTGAAGGACAAACTTTTTTTCGATATTGAGGTTCTTTTTTAGGATTTCTAGAAAATCAAGCACCATGTAGAGAAAACTTTCATCCTCGGTTTCTAATACTGCCTGTATATCTGAGTGAATTGGCTCTAGATAGAGAGATTTTGCGTAGAAATGCTGGAGAGTGAGGAGGAAATCTTTAGTCCAACGCTTTTTTCCATAGATTTCCAATTCTTTGATCTTCTGGCGACCCAATCCTTTTCTTTTGAGTGGCACAGATATCCACACCTCACCTGCAGGTCCTTTGATACGGTTGCGATTGACATAGGTGAATCCTCTGGCCAAAAGAGTGTCGTCCAGGAGGACCATCTTATCGGAATGAAGGAGCCGGGCAAAAAAACCACCCCATGGGATGAAGGTGGGCTGGTTAAAACAGATTCGCATTGAGCTTTGCGTGATTCCCGACTAAGATATACTTTTTATATCACAGAGGAGGGGAAGGGTCAAAATCGGACTCTCTGGCACTGTTAAAGCTATGTACCTCTGGTATTTATTACTGTCTATATCTTTCTATGATTTCAGCTATCGATGTTTCTGACAAAATAAGTTCTGATGATTTGGCACCGAATATCCATTCTTCAAATAACACGTCGAGATTCATAGGTGAACAATTTTTTACATGGTCGACAAATTCCTGTGCTGTCGCTCCACTGTCAAAGTACTTTTGATAGAAACTTCCCATCGTTTCAAGAAACAGCTCTTCACCCATCAATTCGTAAAGGATATAGAAAAAAATTTGACCCTTCCGGTAGGAGAGGTCGGTGATGTTCTCTGTGCCGTAGTCGATCATGGGCACGTCTGTCCACTCCGGGTGTTGGGTGAAATTCTTGCGGAGCCTGTCCCTCATCGCATTCACAGCCATTTCCGCTGCGTCCGGCTTGTCCTCCAGTTTCTCCTGGACGAGATGCTGGAGGAACATGGCCAGGCCTTCACTCTCAAAACGGGGGTAGAGTTCATCCCTCGATTTGACATTCCAGAGATGGGAGAGCTCGTGATAAAACCCATAATGGCTGTCTGTGCTTTTAAAGGCGGACTCTTCCTGGAGAATAGTGGTCACATCTGTCTGAGAGCCATATCCTTCAGGGATTTCTATGACTGTCAGTCCGCTGAACACTTTGAGAGGGCCGAACCAACCTGTGTAGAGCTCCATGGCTTTCAGAAGGCTGCCGAGAAGGCTTTGTGCTCCTGTTTTGTCCTGAGGAAAGCAGAATATTCTGATTTTCTCGGTTTTGTCTTCGAGAATTTCATAGTCGGCGATTGTAAAGTCCATCCGCCATGAAGGCTCTAGACTCTGATATGTATAGGTGACTTTGCCATCCGATTCAGTTTTTGCTGTTAATTCTCCTCCATTCGCCACTACCAGTGAATCGGGCACCGTGATCGATGCCGTATAGTCGAAGCTCTGCAGGACTTTTCCTCGGTTGGCTTTCCAAGAAGGAATGCCGACTTCAGGAAAGGTTCTGCAATCTTCACGTAGTACTGTGTATCCTTTATCGATGTGGTCTTTAACGTAACGCATGACTTCGAAATATCCCAAAAGAGGACCTTGATAACGGATCACCAATGTCTGCATTTCCCCTTTTTCCAGAGGTGGAGAGAGGCTTACTCGAATATGGTTCACCTGGAGCTGTTCCCAGTCTGTGTATTTAACGACATCTTGTGAATAAGGCAGATCCTTCCCCTCTTTATCAGTAACGGATGTCACATCCAAAAGGCGGTAGAGGATGAGCGGAACCGTGTCCATGGGCTCTCCTGAAGGATTCTGAACCGTGAGTTCGCACTCGCTAAAGATCTTTTCCTGCTCGTAGTCCACATCGAACTTCAGCACATACTTTAGAGTATCGGGAAGGATCTCGGTTTCTTTGGGAACTGGAGATTTGCATGAAAGATTAAGCATCCCGAGAAAAAACATTAACAGCATCACAATATGGAAAAATTTCAGTCTTTCTTTCATTGTGCACTTCTCCTCTTTTGTTTCACTTCTGCTCTTTTATATAGATTATACTGTCAGTGTTAGGGAAGGGTTGCAGTTAGAACAACGAAGACTGCCGGAATAAATCGCCCCTTAAACGCTCAAAAAGTAGATTATCCCTTTTTTATCGTTTTCTAATTTGGTAGCGGATAATCGTCATGTATTTTGATGTATCGGTACCTGATTCGGGACCCTTGAGGTATTCTTCCTCATGGGGGCCTGCGATTTCATAGCCTTGTTCTGCGATGAAAGCAAAGAGCTTCTCGATCGTGGGCGTCTCCTCGTTGTAGGGACCGATATGGAGGATCTCGGCCACTTCTCCGTATTCCCAATAATCGATCTTGACACCTTCCACCTGGGATTGCAGTGAAGTCACTGAATCCGGAAGGGGAAGAGCGTAGAGGCCCAACCATTCGTTCCTGGGATCAGTGGGTTGGTTAAGCCATCGGGCACGTGGTGGGGCCATTTTGACTCCGGGCACGCTGAAAAAGGTGCTGAACAGTGTCGAAAACGCCATTCCTGCAACGACATTTGGATCGCCCTTCTTTTCGACGACTAGCATCTTCTGCTTCTCTGGCATTTTTCGGATCTGAGGATCTTTGAGTTTCTCGTACTGGCTGAGATCTTGAGTTTGTGTCCAGACCAGGGTTGCAGCGAATGCAATCACGATAAAAATAAGACCGGATTTTGATCTTTTTTGCATTGTTCTGGCTCCTCCTTTTGGGGATAGAGATTATGCGTTTTTTAGCTTCATCCTTTTTATTCAAACGGGAGTTGTCAATTATATAACACATTGCTTATTCATGACAAAAAGTTGGAAATTCCAAATCGATCTTTGAGATCGATCTGATGATTGGACTTTGTATTCGATTGAAGGTTTCGTTTGGATAATGGAATATAGGTCGGTCCGTTCGGGGAACGAACTCTACATCCGAATCTCAGGGAGCGGACCCTACCGTAATTATTACCCTACAGAGATTATTGTTTTGTGCGCTCCAGAAGCTTTTTGATTCTGCGGGCGACTGGGCTGGCGGCTCCATCATAATTTGCCATCACCGCAACGATGTATCCAGAATCCACAAAGATATCGAGGTTGGCATTAATACCGGGAAAACCTCCGCTGTGGCCGACAACTTTACCGAGAGGTCCGTCATCGAGCCTGAATCCATAGCCATAAAACTCGCCGGAGTAGTCTTTCCACATGACATCCAATGATTCCTTGGATACGAGTTTTCCTGCCAGAAGGGCACGAGCAAAGCGGTGAAGATCGCCCACCGTGGAGAATCCACCACCTGCAGGTCCGCCCTTTATCACGTGAAGATAATAATTATTTTTCCAGCCATAAGGGCTGTTCTGGTCTGGATAATACCCGATTGCCAAGTTCTCAACAGGAATGTCCATCTCGTAGCTGTCGGAATTTGTCATGCCGGCAGGCTTGTAGATGTTCTCTCTTATGTAGTCGAAATAACTCTGGCCGGTCACATTTTCGATCACGACCCCGAGGATGAACATGCCCGTGTTGCTGTACCGAAAGCGTTCTCCGGGCTCGAAGGCCAATTTTTCGTCTTTGACAAGAGGTTTGAAATCTTCGAGCGTCCGGAAACGTGCCCGTGAACCGTTCGAAAAAGTCTCGTTGAAATAACTCCCCAATCCTGAAGTGTGCGTCAACAGATGATGGATTGTCACTTTGGACGTGATCTCCTGAGGGAGCCACGACTCATCCACATATTTATTGATCGTGTCTTGAAAAGAGAGCTTCCCTCTCTCCTCAAGTTGAACAATGGATGTGGATGTGAACATTTTATTCATCGATCCAAGGTTGAATTTGGTATCGATGTTGTTCGGAACATGAAAGCGTTTACTGGCTTCACCACAGGCGTGAGAGTAGAGGACATTGTCATCTTTAGCGATCAAGACCGTTCCGGAAAACACGTCGCGTGCACACAGACGTTGCATCAGATCTTTGACTTCCTGGATGACGTCTTTCTCTGAGAGAGCGTGTTCAGTGATGTTCGAGGGGGTTCGGGCGTCCCCAAAACGGAGCGAGCTTATGAGAAAGTTCTCCTCATCAGAAAACTTAACCACAAACGAGCGCCATGAGTCGAAATACTCATCTTTCAGGATGACGACTGTCTCTCCCTTGCGTTCGGGTTCATACGTGCGGATGCTGTGGAATGTCAGGCCTCCGGTTTCCCGGAACATGCTGCGGAACACATTGATGTGTTCGTCCATGGGAGCAAAATTGCGGAATTTTTCCGTACATTCCTCCTCAATGAAACGGCGGATGCGTTCCGGACTGTCTGAGTTGATCGTATCGATGATCGATCGGATCCGTTCACCTGTTTTGCCTGCCGGCAGTGCCGATTCGTCATGATAGCTAACCTCACCCGGCTGCTGGGCCGATGCAAACTGTAAGAAAAATACACACAAAAAAGCTGTAATTAAAATTTTACGGGTCATTGACGCTCCTTTGGATTTAATGTTGGGCCTGTTCATATAAACCTCTATTATGCTCAAAAAGATCTAGGATTCAAATAGTAGTACGTAAACCCAGAGAAATTCGTTGCTTTTAAAATAACAGCGCCGGCTCCTTTTCAGCAATGATCCTGGAAAATGGCATCTGTTCTTCTTTTAGTTTTGATTCTTGAGCGATTCTATCCTCGACATGATGAGTTCCGCCACTTCTGAGTATCCTTTTGTCCCTTTGACCAGATGCCCATATTCTCCATAGGTGACGGCTTTTCCTATTCTGACTTTGAGTTTTTTTAAGAAAAGCGCACATTCATGGAGACGATCGCTATTTTCGAGATAAATGGGCAGGACAGGAACCTTTGTTTGGGCAGCGATAAAAGCGATCCCCCTCTGAGGCGTGCCCAGCGTTCCTGTTTTTATGCGCGTGCCCTCCGGGAAAATAAGGAGCGGCATTTTTCGATCTTGGAGGATGCGAATACATGTTTTTATAGAAGAGACACTGGATTTTCCCCGCATCACGGGAAAAGCATTGAGCTTTTTTATCAATCCCTTGAGAAGGAGGTTGTCAAAAAGTTCTGCCTTGGCAAAAAAAGCCATCTCTTTTTTAAGGAGCGACCCGATCAAGGCTGGATCATAATAGGAGATGTGATTACTGGCTGCGATGAATGGCCCGGATTTGGGGATGTGTTCTCTTCCCCTTACAGAAACATGAAAAACAACACGGGAGACGGATTGGCAGACAAAATAAGCGAGCGTGTAAAATGGCTTCATGTTTTAATCAGCAGCGGTTAAAGTTATGCAATTAAGGTCTCTCCTCTTCACTTAGAGTATCTTCATGTTAGATCTTTTTCAATAAATAATAAGGTAATGTGCATGAAATAATAAGGTAATGAGCATGCGAATGAATCTAGAGCCTCGAATGAGTTATTTTGTGAGGATCTGCATCCACTCCGTTGACAAGGAATTGTTTGGATGGGAGAATATTGTATGACCAGTGAAATATTATGAGCCGAGAAATTGAAGTGGACGTGACCTGTCAGGCGTGTCTCTTTAAGGGTGTTGTCCCGGTGTATACGTCCGTAAATGTGACCCTGGATCCAGGCCTGAGAGATAGAATTTTCAAGGATGACCTCAATCGTTTCAACTGTCCTAACTGTGGGAAAAATTTTGTGCTGCCCATAAACCTCATGTATCACGATATGGATCTTGGGTTTGCCGTGTGGTTCAGCCCTCAAGGGGAGATGCCCGAGGGAGAGAAGGCTGTGTTTGATAGACTGGCGCGCTCGATGGGCATTGGGGATTACCTCAGTAAAGCACCCGCCACATTCACTTGGAAAGATTTCAAGAACAAGATCCTCGAATTCGAGAATTTAGATTAGAAGCTGTAAATAGAAGATCGTTCCCTTTTTTATTCGTTGATGCGTTCGGCTTCAAAGATGCCGTTGGGCTGGATGAGCTCGACAGCGATCACATTGTCTTCGTCGTCCGTTTTAAACTTCAGGCTGATGATTTTGACCTGTTTGAGGACAAACTCATCTCCGAGAACTGGAACAAGATCGTATTCCGGCTGTCCTGGGATGATCAATGTCAGACTGTCTCCTTTGAGGCTTACTGTGAAGGTGTCGTCAAGTAAGTTGTACTTTCCGACAAATTTCAGAAGATAAGCTGCATTAAAATATTTCGCATCGGGCTTCTTTGTAAAAATGATCTCTTCAAGTGTCGGCTCCAAGGGAACTTCAAGTGCACTCACAAGTCCGTTGACATTCGTCCGGAACGTCAGCTTTGTGTCTTCGAAAGTGGGATCATCCGCTCTCTTCGCGTTGAAGGTCTCGTAGTGCCAGTGCTCAATAGGCGTAATGATGTCGTTGAACGTAAAAGCTAGCTGGCCTTCCTCCAGATATACTTTAAGTTCGCCATAACCTGGGTGGGTGTAATCTCCGGTATATTCTTCAAGTGTATGAGCGGGATGAGTACCAGGCATTCGCCTAGTTGCCTTTTTCTCCTCAGCCTCCTCCCGCATCTCTTTGCCCTTAGCGATCCTCTCTGTAGTTTCACCGATCCAGTCTTTGGTTTCAGCGCCTAAGATCAGGTCTGATGCATGCCGGATGAGAAGCTCAGGAAGCGGGCTCCCGTTCTTGTTGGTTAAGGCTACGATTCCCAATTCATCATCAGGAAGCAAACACACCTGGGCCGAAAAACCATCGATATTGCCACCGTGATGCACGCGTCTGTGTCCTCTGTAGGTGTCTAAAAACCAACCTAGCGCGTAGTCCCCAGGTGTGATCTCGGGCACAGTGGGTGTTCCTCCTGTAGGCATATAAGCGGTGTGCATATCCTCTATGGTCTGAGGATTTATTATTTGTTTGCCTTTATATTTCCCCTGATTGAGGTGGACGATCAGCCAATGGCTCATCTCATTCACACTGGAATTGATGGAACCTGCTGGCCCGATATTGGTGATGTCCCTGAATGGGATCTTCTCGATATTGTCTTTGTACTCGCGGTAAGGCAGGGCATGATCATCATCCTTCTGAGAATCGTTCACGGAAAAATTGGTTCTTTTCATCTCGAGAGGATTGAGCACACGGGACCGAACCGCTTCCTCCCATTTCTTTTCTGTGAGCACTTCGATGAGGTAGCCGGCAGTTAAAAACATCAAGTTGTTGTATTGGAATTTTTCCCTCAGGTCTGCACTGGGTTTCAAGTGAGCCAACCGCCTCACAAATTCCTCGCAGCTGGCTGTGTAATTGTTGTACCACATCAGGTCATGGCGGGGCAGGCCCGAACGGTGGGTCACCAGGTCTCGAGGGGTTAGGCGCTCTGAAGCAAAGGGATCATAAAGGCGGAACCAGGGGATGTATTCCCGCACAGGCGTATTCCATTCCAATTTCCCTGCGTCAACTAAGGTCCCCATGGTGAAAGTCGTGAATGCCTTTGAGGAAGAACCGATGGCCAGGAGAGTATCTGCAGTCATAGGAACTTTATTCTCCACGTCACGATAACCGAATCCCTCTGAAAAAATAACTTCATCATCCTTAACGATGGCTACAGCAACGCCAGGATTATTCAGGCTTTTCAGTCCCCGTTCGACGATTTCTTCAAAACCAGCGATCGCTTCCTTGGCTCTGGCCACAGGGCTAGCCTCGCGGTTAAGGGTGAACGGGAATGTTTGTTTGTTTTGCGTGAAATCACCCGTGATCTTTGTCCCGTCATCACTCAAAATTCCCTTGAAAGTGGGATTGCCCGGAACTTCAGAGATCACAAAACTCACATCTTTCCCTTCCAGGCTGATATTAATGAGCGGAAGGTCTTTTGCTTTCTGGAGTGGAATGGAAATATCCCCTTCCCAGGAGCTGTCCTCTTTCTGGCTGAAGTCGATGTTGATATCCAGTGTCATCCCGGGGATATCGATAGATCCTTCCCAGTGACCTTCAAGGGTTGATATATCAATAGCTCCCCATATGTATGGGAAGATGAAAACCAAAGCCAAAAAAATTATGAAATATCGTTGAGTTTTTTTCATGATGAAGCCTCCTATGCGAAATGAATACTATTTAAGCCGGTAAAACATATAATCTTTCTATTATTTACGGAGTTCACTCATCTTTTGTTCAAAGTGCTCTCAATTTTTTTCCTGTGGGGATTGTTTCCCGAGTGGCGCGTTGAAAGGCACTGTCAGCTCAGGGGCTGATCCACCAATAACTTAGAGCTCCTTCGAGAAACAAACCTTTATCTCAAAAAACATTATGATTAAGAGGGACATTTATATTCAATTGGAACAAAAATGTAAAGATTTTCGTATTCTTTATAGATGAATTTCCTCGTTTTATCATTCCTGCAATCCAGAGGGCCCACCTAACGTAAAAGATAATGCATATGAATGAAGAAAACCAATTCATAGTAAAATGGATAAAAGTGGGCGTTGTGGCCGGGCTGTTAGCATCGGCCATCTACCCCTTGATGATCTTCGTGTCATTGCCCTTTCACTTAACGCTGATCCTGGCAGCCTCGATAGGCCCTATGCTCGCCATTTCCAGTATCGGGCTCTTTCACTTCATCAAAATCCACCGCAAAACAGTGTCGCTTCAGATCGCAGCCCTGTTCAATATCATTGCCGCCGCAATCTTCAACATGATGCTCATTGTCCAAATGGCGATCCGAAAAGGTATTGACAGCTACTTCGCAGAGGCTTCAGAAGAAGCCACTAAAGAGTTGCTGCGCTGGATTTTAAGAGGCGTCAACAAGGTCCATTTAGGTTTGGATATCTCCTGGGATATTTTCCTTGTGGCTGGGACTTTTCTTTTCGCTCTGAATATGCTCCGTCATCCCAAACTCGGAAGAGTTATGAGCCTTCTTGGGATGACCATTGCCTGTATTCTGATAATCTTGAACTTGTATACGTTTCCCAATCCTCCATCTGATGCGGGTTTCTTAGATTTGGGTCCCTTTGTAGGCCTCTGGTACTTAGCTGTTACAATTATGATCCTGCGTTCATGGAAGTGGTTGGAATCAGCGTTGAAGTCTTAGCCGGAAGCAAACCTGCTTAAAACAACGCTTTTGCTCAACCGCGGGACTCTTTTCTGTCCAGTTCCATTTTGACCATGCACTCGAACAGCTCTCGCGGATAGAGTCCATATATTTGAAACAGAGAGATTAGGAGGAGCTAAGAATTGCAGATCATAAATAGGAGGGCATGTCTTGACCCTGTTTTCTGAGATAGAGCACGATCAATCGAGAGACCATAAAAATTATTCCTCCTGCCATGAGGAAAGAATACACCGTGAGAAATATTGTATTCACTATCGACATCCTTCTGTTCGTCGTCTGAGGATACAGGAGGTCGAACACGATCTTGCCGAAGAGGATGATCATCAATACAATGCCGATGGCCGATCTGTAGAGATACTGCTTCGCGTTCAGCATGTTTATCGATTCCAGTGTGATCAAGGGATAGAGTAGCCAGGCAATACAGATCCAGATGAAGGCGATGAACAGAATGCCCCCGAGCTTTTTTGATTCCATTGGCCTTTATCTTACACAAAAAGACTGACGGATACCAGCTCATGAAAAGGTGTAGAGTTCTGGAATAGATATGACTTAACGGAACTTTCACATTCTAAATATTTCTTTTCAAATTTTTCTCAATGGTATAGACTAAAAAAGGAATAAGGGTGGCATAATGAACATAACAACGGCGGATTATATCTTTTTAATTTTCGCGATAGGGCTTTTAGTCTTGATGCTTTTTCTTTACAGGAATACAAAAAAAACCATGAAGACCAACATCAAAGAGATCCTCGAAGAATACAAGGAACTGAAACGGATGACCAGTGAACTTCATAAAGATGCAGAAAATATCAAAGTGCAGAGTAAACATACTGAGGTTTCAGAGGCAGAGAAAGCGGATAAAAAGGAAAAGGACGACTACCTTTTAAGAGAATACATGTATGAAATTCGGCAGAAAAATAAAGCCGATATCGAAAAGGCCATTAATATAATCAAGGAAGAGTTAAAAAATGATATAGAGAATGGATTGAAAAATGTCGCTGCAGTACCTAAAGTAGTGAAGCCTGGAAAAGCAGATAAGAAACAAAAAAAAGTGAAGGAAGTCGAAACAAAAAATGAGGAAGTTATCAAAATAGATTTAGATCTTAACGAAGAGCATCTCAACATTCTCTATAATATTGCTGAAGAGACGGAGGAAGTGTCTTTTTGGATTTTGCTTGAAAATTACAGGAAGGTTTTTCCCGATAAGGAAAGAAAAGATTTCCAGGTGAGGGTGCGGGAACTCATCGAGAATAATATGATTCGAGAAGCTTACGCCGCCTCTGGTGACTTCTTTTTCACAGTGACGAACCAAGGGCTTATTTACATAAGACAGAAAATGTAAGAATTAATTTTTCTATGGAGTAAGAAGGGGATTGGCTCATTTTCTGCGTATTCTTGTTAATAGAATGCATTCCCTTTGTTTATTTCTCATCCTTTAAGGGGGTCCTATGGACACAACAATAAAGAAATATCTGACGAGCTTTGAGTTCGGCGAATTGCAGCATTTCAAGAACATGGGAGTCCTCCCCCTCCAGACGTCATTGAATGACTCCCCAGAATACCTGACTTTAAAAGAAGCTTTGGATAAGCAGGTGTTGACCATAACGGAAGTCAGCCATGAAGGCTCTGTTCCCGAGCTCAAAGTGATCAACAAGGCGGAGATTCCTGTCCTTCTTCTCGATGGGGAAGAGGTCGTGGGAGCAAAACAGAACAGAGTGCTCAACACGACTATTCTTGTCGAGGAGAAATCTGAGCTCATCATTCCCGTGAGCTGCACAGAGCAGGGGCGATGGGCCTATAGGGAGAAAGAATTCTCTGATTCTGACACCTTGATGTCCACGAAAATCCGGCGAATTAAAGCGCAAACTGTGTCTGACACTCTGGCTGACTCTCAAGAATTCCGCTCTGATCAGAGTACGGTCTGGACAGCCATCAGAGAGATGTCTGAAGAGGCCGGCGCACGGTCAGAAACAGGGGCGATGAAGGCTGTGTATGAGGCCAAGACGGGCGACATCAACGATTACCTGGGTGCTTTTCCGGCTGTGCCAGATCAGAAGGGCCTCCTTGCCATCATCGATGGCGGAGTGGTGGGTTTTGATTTTGTCTCGCGCGCATCATCCTACAGAGTGTTGCATCCAAAGCTCGTAAAGAGTTATGCCATGGATGCGATTCTTCAAAAGACAAAGCTCACGGATAGGCCCGACGTCAAAAAGGCTGAAGAATTCCTCATCAAAACGCAGAAATGCAAAGAGAAAAAGTACGAGTCTGTTGGCAAAGGCTGGGATTACCGCTTCGAAGGCAACTTGCTTGTTGGATCGGCCCTCAAAATCGATCAAAAAGTGATCCACATGGCATTTTTTGTGATCACAGAAAGCGACAAAGCCGGAGAGATGGCCAGCTCCAGATGGAGGACAAGGTTCAGAAGATAGGAGAGGTTTGAACCTCAGTGTGTATGGGAAGATATTTGACCAACTTATAGAGTTTGATGCCAGATTTTTTTGCGGAATCTTTGGCTGGCACCCATTTGGCATAGGGGGGAGCGGATAGAGGACTCCCATGAAAGATAAACGGAGCGGAAACATTGTAGTTGTTTCACACTGCATCATGAATGTGCACTCTCTTGAGGATGATCTGGCGATCTATCCGGGCTTGGAGAGGGAAGTGGTCGAGCTTTTGATCAAAAAGGGTGTAGGGATTTACCAGATTCCCTGTCCTGAAGTGGAGTTATCGGGAATTTTCCGCAAGGCTTTGCCCAAGGATTCATACGAGCATCCTAAAATCAGAGCTTTTTATCGTGAAATGACTGAAAATCTGTCCAAGACATTGAACTTGTATGTGAAGAAGGGCTACAAAATCGTGGCCGTTATCGGGGCCGAAGCAAGTCCTACATGTGGGATAGATTATGTGGGGCGCTGGAAAGAAGATGCCGAAGGGAAGAAGGTCTTCCCACGTGATGTGGAATTCATTCCCGGCAGAGGCGTTTTTATGGAGGAATTCCAGGCTGCTCTTGAAAAGATCGATGTCCATCCGGAGTGGGTGGGCATCCCTGGAAAATCCCTCAGGACGATTCAGCCCGAGAGTTTTGATGAAACTTTAGGCAAGCTGGATAAATTATTGTCGAAAAAGCATCCTGTGTGATCTTGAAGGCCGATTCATGTTCCACTTCGCTGAAGAATTGAGAGACTGCACAATGCAAGATTATCTCCTGTGCCCATAACAGGCACACCATCCTGGCTTTCAGGATAAAGGGATCGAAGTGTCCCCTTTTTTGTTATTTCTCCCAGGTGACGGTGTAGCGCTTGATGACCTGGAAGCCCTCGTCTGTTTCCTCGATCGCGTACATCTTGTTGTTTTCCCAGATACGGGGGCTAGCCTTCGTGGGAAATCTTACGATATATATTCCCTCTGTGTCGAATATATCGAGAAAGACTTCGTCTTTGCCCCCACTCTTGTTGAATGACCGGACAAATAGACGCCCCTGTTCATCCAAGCTGAAGGCCTCGTAAGCGGGGAATTGTTTGGGAAATTCCAGAATATTTTTTACGCCAAATCCCATATCAGGGATTCTGTCCATGATCTTCTCTATGTCCTCTTCTGTTATTTTTTCGGCTTTGAATTTTTTTACAATTTTTTTTGTGACTGTCCCCTCTGGATTGAAGATTTGGATCTCATACTCTTTCGGATTTCCGTAGTAGATGCGGTCATCTTTATCGAAAAGGTAAATCTGAACAAAGTCGAAAGGATTCATTTTATCCTTCTGCGGATCGCGGAAATTGAACGGGATTTTTTCAATCGTAAACAAATTTTTCAGGTCTTTATCAAACTTCCTGATCTCAAAAAAAAGATCTCCCTCCTCTATAATGAATTGCCTCCCAAGGAAATTGCCCTTGCTGTCTATCACAAGGTTAGTGAGAGATGTTTTGTCTGCAACCGAGACATTCCGCAGGAATTCTCCTTCGAGGGTGAAATAAGCCAACCTTCTATTCCCCGCATCTTCGACGAGCAGTTCATTCTCCGTAGTGATGAGTATTCCCGAGGGAAAGCTTAATTCACCGGGGCCTTGCCCCTGTTTTCCGATCGTGTGCACGAATGTTCCGTTGTTGTCAAAGACTTTGACATTGTTCGATTTCCAATCCAGGGCGTATATGGATCCTTTGTCATCAACGACAAAAGATGTCACCTGTGCGATCATTTCCTCTTCAACTTCGCTGTCGCCGATTTTGAAATCTTCCACAAGTTTGAATCTTGTGGGGACATCCTTAGGGGGCTCTGGTTTCTCTGGATTTTCGACGACTTGGACGCCCTCGACTGTCTTGACCTTCTGGGCATGAGCTTGGATAATGAGGCTAAAGATAAAGAAAAGGCCAAAAATTGTAATCAGTATTTTTTTCATTCGACCCTCACGATCTATTTTTACTCTACAGCACTCGCAGTTATTATATAACGCACCACACTGCAATACCACAATCTGCAGATATTTATTCATTCGATTCAATATTGCCGGTATTGTTTTGTCTGGATAGCTCAAATAGGATACATGTGTCCTGTAGCAAGGACGGAGAACTCCAAAACAGCACAGTTATCCAGAGGATAAAAATGGCATAAAAATTGCCATTGTTACGATGGAAGGTTATAATCCGGATTGCCGATAGGAGGTTTCAATGAAAAAAGGGTCAATTCTGTTTGTTGTCATTCTCGGGGTAGTCTTTTTTTGTCATTCGATTTTTGCGAATGGATTGTACTTGAACAGCCTCGGGTCAAGAGCCATGTCTATGGGAGGGGCTTTTGTCGGATTGGCGGATGATTTTAGTGCTGGATTTTGGAATCCTGCTGCTGTATCCCAATTCGATACAATTTCCTCCGGTTTATATGGAGCATATTACATGCCTTCCAGCTCTTATGATTATGAAACAGCGGGTGTCAGCACCGAATTCGCAAAGAGTTATTTTGGAGGAATGGGATCCATTTTTTTCCCAGTTAACGATAGGATGCACCTCGGTTTTTCTCTCTACAACCTCTCGCGCTTTCAAGTTGAGTGGTCAGGCGCTGAAATCGATGACATAACAGGTGACTCCGAACGGAGAGATTGGAGTACGAAGGTCTGGGTCGTTACCTTTGCGCCATCGATCAGCTACAAGATGAGCAGAAAATTCTCTTTGGGCCTCGCGCTCAATCTCAACTACGGATCCTATGATCTTTTTATGTACAGGGGCATTGTGTATGTTACGACCGATATTGGCACCAATCCAATTGATGTGGGAGCCTATTCCGATACGGGAAACGGCGTGGGATTTGGTGCGACTTTTGGACTTTTTTATAGGGCCTCTGAGAAGTTCAGCCTGGGAGCATCCATCCGGACACCGAGCAAAATAACATTTAAAGGGAGGTCCAGCTGTTCAAATTGGATGAATTTGGATTATGCCACAGACAGTAATAAATCCATCACTTTCCCTTTATGGATCGCTGGCGGGATCGCTGTTAAACCCACTCAGGCGTTTACTGTTACGGCGGATGTTCAATTTTCCATGTGGTCGACTCTTGAAACCATAAAAACGGATTATGCCAGTCAAGTCTGGGAGGTTGTTTTTGAGCAAAGTAACACGGATTACATACCGATGTATTGGAAGGATACGATTCAGGTCAGATTCGGTTTAGAGTATCTGATCGACAAGATTGCATTGCGTGCCGGATTTTACACCGATCCCTCTCCGGTCCCCGATACAACCATGAATTTTCATTTTCCCATTGTGGACACCAACTGGGTGACCGTCGGCTTCGGCTATGATGGGAGGGGAACAAGCCCGAAGGGTTTTCTGTTTGATGTCGGCCTTGAATATGGCATGGGCAAGGACAGGACTGTGGATTCTTCATTGATGGATACAAATCCTGAGTACACAGCTATGCCAGGAACCTATAAGATGGATATGTTGAGTTTTAGTCTATCCTTTCGCTATAGATTTTGAATCAACAATCAAATTTTGAATCAACAATCAAATCCGGGTATTTCGCATGCCGAAGGGGTGTGGAGTAAGTGAAGTCCTCGGTTCCCGGAAAAGCACAAAGCCATTTTGCGCATAAAAAAGTGCTGGCTGTAGCTTAGCAAAAGGGGGGTTATGAAAATGCTAAGGATGGGACCTTGCCCAGCCAGCGAAACAAGGCTGGAAACATATTAATAAATATTTTCGAATAAATCAAATATTTTTTTTACATTTGTTAGCTTCTTTTGCATTCCTATTCAGTCAATTCTTGTTGTGCGTTTCTTTCAACTCTTGAGAGTTGTATAATAACGACTGGGGTATGAACATATGGAAATCAACAGGTTAGCGGCTGGTGTCGTTATGCTCTGTCTCTTTTGTTTTTGCCTTTTCAACTCCTGTGGTGAGAAATCAGATAAGACACTGATTCTAGATCTCATAGAACAAGCCGGCCAGTATGTTGAAAAAAAGGACGCCGAGAGTCTTATGCTTTTTATCGCTGAGGATTACTCCGATTTTGAGGGCAGGGATAAGATCAGGACAGAAGAAATGGCAAAGCATTATTTTTTAGAATTCCAGGGGATCGTGATACATGTGCTCAGCACCACGATCGATGAGATCGGTCCTCATGAGGCCTCCATCCGGACGGATGTATTGGTCTCATCGGGGCGTGCACAACTTTTCCGAAAGTTTGTCAAATTCGCCGGCGATTATTACCGAGTAAACGCAAGACTCGTTAAAAGGGATGGGACGTGGTTGCTCTCTTATGCGGAATGGGAGTACATCAGCCTGGATAGCCTTCTTCCTGAGTCTTTTTCCCTCCTTAAAAAGATGTTCCCCAACGTATAGAAGAGGGCTGGAATCAGATACCCATAAGGATTTCTGCTGTTGTTCGTTTTCGAAATCACCAATTGGGACACGCAAATGCCACTCATCACGGATTTAAGGATGCTCACGATCACAAAAGCCTCTTGGCTATTGAGAGAGATATCTGGTAGAATCGGTTTTATGAGAAAGGAGGTTTTTATGGAAGGAAAATTCAGACAATTCTATTTTTTGATTTTTTCGGTAATAGGTGTGTTGGCGCTTATTCTTTTTTCACAGACAAATGAAATAAAACCTGTGACCCTTGAAAGCGCCATGCCGGATTTTTCCTTGCCGGTCTTTCAGGGTGGAGAGATGGCCATTTCCCGACTCAAGGGGAAAAATATCCTGCTGATATTTCCTCGGGGACACTCCAGAGATAATGCCTGGTGTCACGTCTGTAACTATCAGTACGCCGAATGGGCAGAGTTGGAGGCCAAAAATCAGATCAGGGAAAAATACAATGTGGAGGTCCTCTTTGTCCTTCCCTACGGAAAAGAAGCAGTCACAGAGTGGGTCGATAAGTTTTATGATCAGCTTCAGGACCTGGAGAAAGGGAAGAATCCGCCCGAGCCAGAAAAACTGGATGAGAGAGGCAAAAGCCGGACGGAGTTCTACAAACGGGTGTTTCCCAAAAGCTTTTCCTACGAAGAGGGCAAAGTTCCCCTCCCGTTTCCCATCCTAATCGATGAGGGAGCGAAAGTCTCTACCGGTTTGGGCCTCTTTACCACCGAATGGGGCGGGAGCAAGGTGGAACAGAATATCCCAGCAGTCTACATCGTGGATAAAAATGGCATTCTTCAATTCAAATACATTAGCCAGAATACTTTTGACAGGCCTGGACCGGATTATTTGTTGAAAGTTTTGGATGTGATCAACAGCAGTGAATGATTCCATGGATAAAATAAACTTTTAATCGGTAATTGCGTATGAGGTCTTAGAGCTTTACTGGCTCAAGTGCTGTGTGATTCAACAAGAGAAGAAGAGAGGAGAACATGAAGAGACTTTTATCGATCTGTATTTTGGGACTTTTTTGTGTAAGTGTGTTGGCTTTACCCTGTTCAGCACAGGATATTAAGGACATCAGGGCAAAAATGATTGAAGCATCGGGTGGCAAGAAGATTTTTGAGGACCTCAAGGACCTCACCATCACCGGGAATCTCGAATTGACCATGCAAGGATTGAGCGGTTCATTGACGATCTACAAAAAAGAGCCGGACAAAAGGCGGACGGATATCGAATTGATGGGTATGCTGATCACGCAAGCCTATGATGGCGAAATCGCCTGGTTCACCAACCCTCAGACAGGAAATACAGAGGAGGTTAGCGGAGAGCAGGCTGCTCAGTTGAAGAGACAGGCCATGCCCTCTTTGGCATCCATATATCCGGAGAAATACGGTATTTCATGGGAATACAAGGGTAAGGAAAACCTTGACGAAAAAGAATATCTCGTCCTGATTACGACCTATCCCGATGGATTTATTGTCAGTGTCTATGTCGACCCTGAGACCTATTTAACGTACAAAACAAAGTCCTTGACAACAGGGCAGTTGGGCACAGAAGTGGAAGTCGAACAGTTCAGTTCCGACTATAAAACAATCGGAGGCATGGTTTTTCCTTCCATGATCACCTCGTTTCAAGATGGAGAGGAATATTCAGTGATCACGATTGATGATGTCAAGATAAACACGGGCCTGGAAGATTCTATATTCAAGATGCAGTAAAAACTTGCCCTTGGTTTAGACAGCCAACTCCAACGGGTTCCTTTCCGCCTTAATTGGTCTAACTCCTTTGACAACATAAAAATTGCCCATTCCTTCGGCCCGGGATTGATCTCCGAATCAATAGAATCGGGCATGTCTAACAGACGCCTTGACAGGGGTATATGATTTTGAGAAAGTTGAGATGATCTGAACTATGCGTGCCTTGAACTCAGGGACTGAAACTCGAGCATGTGAGAGTGCGTCCCTGAGTTCAAGTCATAGTCAGATCCAAATGGAGCTGGAGGTGAGATCATGGCCACATTCAGCCATTCCAGGCTGAGTTCCTACGAGAACTGTCCGTTACGGTACAAATTTGCTTATATCGACAAGGTCAAAATCGAAGTGGAAGACACGATCGAGACATTTTTAGGATCAAGGGTGCATGAAGCTCTGGAAAAACTTTACCGGAATCTCCAGTTCGAAAGATTGATGAGCCTTGATGAAGTTTTGGCTTTTTTCAACAGAGAGTGGGCAAAGAATTGGGATGATGCAATCATCATCGTGAATAAGGACTACACTGCGGACAATTATCGAAAGATGGGGGAGCGGTATTTGAAGGATTATTACAAGAAACACAAACCCTTTGATAAGGGGAAAATCCTTGGTTTGGAAACGATAAACACTCTCCCTCTGGATAAAGATGGGAAGTATGGCTTCTATATCCGCATCGACCGGCTGATGCATATGGGAGAGGGAGTGTATGAGGTCCATGATTATAAGACCAATATGTCTCTTCCCAAACAAGAGGATCTGGATAATGACCGCCAGCTGGCCATGTATTCCCTCTGGGTCCAAGAGCAGTTCAAGGATTTCAAGAAAGTCCGGCTTGTCTGGCATTTTTTGGCTTTTGATAAGGAGATGGAATCCATCCGGACAAAGAAACAGCTGGAAGAGTTAAAGAAAAATGTGATCAGGGAGATCCAGGAGATCGAAGCCACCGACCAATTCCCGGCAAAAGTGACTCGCTTGTGCAATTGGTGCCTGTATCGAGGAATTTGTCCTGAATGGAAACACGAAGTTGAACTGGAAGAAAAACCGGAGAATGAATATCTTCAGGACCCGGGAGTCAAATTGGTTGACGAATACGTTAAAACAAAGAGTGAATTCGAAGCAGACAAAAAAGCAGCCGAAGAGAAACTGGAAAAACTAAAGGAAGCTCTGATCGCCTTTTGTCAGAAAAAAGAGGCATCTGTCGTCTTCGGTTCTGCGTACAAGGTATCGGTCAAGCCATATGAGTCCGTGAAGTTCCCACCTAAAAACTCCGAGGAGAGAGGAAAACTCATAACATTTCTCAAAGAAATCGATAGGCTCAGCGATGTCTCAGACCTTGATATTTATGCTCTCTCCGGAGTGTTGAAAAACAACGAATGGGATAAAGAGGATCTCGAGAGGCTGTGTGCATACGTGACCAAAGAAGAAAGCTACAGGCTGAGCATCTCCAAACATGACAAATCATGAATATTATAGACAATAGCTTCGGGAGACAATTATTGCGCTGTGTATGGTTTGAATTGAAAGGATTCATTTTGGAAAGCAGGATTCCCCAATAGGGAGTGTAATCAAGACAGGAGGTCACAATGGAACAAAATAGCCAGATAAAAACGAGATCTACAGAAATATTGATCATAGGGGGGGGCGCTGCAGGCCTGTCTGCGGCGCTTTATAGTGCCAGAGCGGGACGAGACACGATCGTTCTTGAAGGCCGGGCATCCTCACGGCTCAAAATCGGCTATACAGTGGAGAACTATCCGGGTTTCATTTCGATCGAAAGCAGAGAACTTTTGACAAAATTCAGGGAACATGCCCTGCATGTGGGCGCAGAAATTGTAGATGCTGAAGCTATCGTCTTTAGCCTGGCTTCGGAGCCAAAATATGTGACAACGCGTGATACGCTGTTCGAAGCAAAAGCTGTGATCATCGCCTCCGGAAAACCGGTTCCTACAGGGAGAATGATCCCTGGAGAGGAGAAAATGATCGGCATGGGCGTGAGCTATTGCTCGACGTGTGACGGGCTTCTCTTCCGGGGGCGAACTATTGCTGCCATAGGGAATTCAGACGAGGCCGCAGAGGATGTCCTCGCCTTAAAACAGATGGGTTGCGATGTTCACTGGATCCTTGGGGATGGGAAAGATGTGAATGTTGCTCCAGATCTACTTTCGGAGATAGAAAAGCTGGATATCCCGGTATACGGCTATTCTCGGGTCAATGAGATTAAAGGGGAAAGGCATGTCGAGTCTATCGTATTTGAGAGGAAAGGAGTTCCACAGGATTTGGAGGTGACAGGAGTTTTTATCTTTCGAGAAATCCCTTCGGCCGCTCAGCTCAGCAAATCCGGAATCCAACTGGACCATAAACAATGTGTCGATGTGGACCGTTTTCAAAGAACGAATCTGGAGGGGGTATTCGCAGCTGGAGATGTCACATGTGGGGGCATGCAAATTGTTTCAGCGGCTGGGGAAGGGTGTGTGGCAGCGATGCAAGCCGTCAAGTACCTCAGGCATAAAGACACAGGTTGAACTGTGCTTCCTGTAGTTCTTATTGTGAAAAGGAGCAGGCCTAATGGCCTGCCCCTTTTCTCTTTTGCAGGTCTTTGGCCCGTCTATTGACGGGCCCTCATCCTGAAAGGGTCGTTACCCTTCATCTATATTCACACGCTGGCCCTATGAGAAGCCACAGCGCTTGCTTCCTTGGCGAGTACGTTTGAGATGATCTCATAACCCGCTTTTTTTCCGAGTTTCAACATGTCAATAGAGGGTGAAGCGATCAAACTGAAGCCCACAAAAGTTATAAGAACTGCGGCCAAAAAAATTGCCAATTTATCTATGAATTTCATTTTATTCTCCTTATTTTTCTCATCGTTAATTCTCATATATATAGACGTAACCACGTGCAAAAAAGTTGCCTTCTTGGCTATCTTTAAGGGAATTTTCTTTTTCCATTTTCCGTTCTCATCCATTAGACAATAAACATGTAACATATCTTCCATATTCTTCGATTCACCTGGATTATTCATAAAAGCTGCCGACCCGCCACTCAACTTGCGACTCATCCCGGTAAAATACAGTATAGAAATAGGATATTGGGGAAATCAAATTTTCAGATTTGGAGATTTAGCGTATCAACGCAAATAGAAAACAAACCTGGAACTGATGAGAGAGGATGAGGAGCCTAGCGTTTATTTCTCTTTCTTCTCACCCTCGTCTTTGCCTTCTTCCTTCTCTTTGGGCCGTTCCCAGGGCTTCCAGTCCACGCCCATTACATATTTCTGCATCCATTTGATCTCTTCGATGTCCCGTATGCGTTGATGGTGAGGTTCTCTGAATCCGTGAGGCTCGCGCGGAACGCGGATATATCGGACCGGTGCTTTGCCGATATCCTTGATAGCTGTGAAGAATATCATACTCTGTGCTTCTGTATCTGTCGGATCATTCATGCCATGGATGAGAAGTGTTGGAGTGGTCACATTTTTTACGTGGGTGTAGGCAGATTGTTCCCGCCATGCCTCGGGATTATCCCAGGGGGTTCCACCGATGTGCCAGAGGTGCACATCGTGGTTAAATCCCGGTCCATACTCCGATGACCAATCGTAAACGCCCGCTCCGATCGAAGCGGCTTTGAACCTGTCCGTCTGTGTTATTGTCCAACCGCCCAGGATGCCTCCGTAGCTCCATCCCCGAAGCCCCATCCTGTCTGGATCGATATATCCTTGTTCGATCAGATGGTTCACCCCATTCATCAAATCCAGGTAATCTCCTTTGCCGATACCATCTCCAGCTTGGACAGTATTCGCCTCGCGAAGTTTGTCTGTGTAGCCGCTGCTTCCCCGGACATTGGGGGAGAGCGAAACATATCCCAATCCTGCGTAGATGTGATAGCTGGCCCGGAAGCTGTTCGTGAAACAACCGGCCGGTCCTCCATGGATGTTTAGCATGAGCGGAAGGCGCGTGCCTTTTGCATAACCGGCCGGAAGGTGAAGCAGGCCCTCTATCTCAAAATCCTTGTCACTGTTCCAGCAGATCACATTCATAGAAGCGAGAAGTATTTCCTCTGCGATCCATGGATTGGCATCGGTCAGACGAACTGGTTTGAATGTGTCCACTGCAGAGCTAAAGATATCTGTGGGTGAATCATAATCGGAAAACATGTACACCATCTTTCTCCTGTCCTTGGTAAAGGAGGTGGCTCTGAGTGTGCCGGTCATGTTCGTCAGCTGTCTGAAGTTTCCTGTAGCCACATCGATCTTGAAAAGATTGATGTTTGTCCGCTGGTGGCCGTTGAAAAGAATGGCTTTCGAATCTGGTGTCCAATAAATTCCCCGGATATCTCCCTCGAATAGTCCGGAAAGCAGGCGATATTTTTTGTTGCCAGGGTCCATGATGAAGATCTTCTCATTCCGGTTGAGCCATTCTTTGTCGTTCGCAGCCATAAAGGCGAAACTCTTGCCGTCAGGGGCCCAAGACAGAGAGCTTTCGGGGGTGTTGTTATTCGTCAACTGGATTCTTTTTTTATCGGCAGTGTTGTAGAGAAAAATCTCGCTTTTGTATTGCTCGTTCCTGCGGTTAGAAAAACGTGCGGTAAAAATGATGTTTTTTCCATCGGGAGAGATGTCGAAATCACCGACAAGGATGTCTCCATCGATGACGCTTGTTTCTGTTTTTTCGTTCAGGTCGAACATCCAGAGGTGTCGCCATTCTCCCTCTCTTTGCCCGTTTGGTCCCTCATCCACGAAAATGACATCGCTGCCGGCTTTGTGCTCTTGTTCCTCTTCTTTACTCTGGATTTGAGGAGCGACGAAATATATCTTTGAAGAATCGGGTGACCAATTGTAGGACCCGATGCTGCTTTTGTGTTGGGTCAGTTGAAGCGCTTCCCCTCCTGAAGTGCGCATGAGAAAAAGCTGGTTTTTCTTTTCCACCGGTCGTTTGAAAGTGAAGTATTTGCCGTCTGGAGAGAACTGGAATGAGCCTCCTCCATCCTCACCGATGTATTGGAAGGCTTCTCCACCCTCTGCCGGCATCATGAAATATTTCGATTTTCTCTTGTTCTCCTTCCAGTCTAATTCCGACTTTGAGAAGAATGCCCACTGGCCGTCTGGTGAGATCAGGGCGTCTCCCACATCGACCATGTTGAGAGCGTCGTCCACTGTCATCGGACGTCGCGTTTTCTCCTCAGCTTGGAGAAATATGGCGATACAAATAGTCAATAAAAGCGTGATCGTGATTTTTTTCATAAAAACCTCCCGTAGAAATATTTGAAGCTTGAGGGTGATATCCTTCTACCAAAACGATAAATGATAATACTGAATGAAGATCGATTGCAAGACCTTTCCGTCGGAGACTTTCATCGTGCCGATGTTCGCTGCTGGCAATGTTGCTGAAAATCTTGATAGCGCCGGCCTTGTGCAATGTGATATAGACGTCACTAGAATGTTCTGTTTGAATTTTTTCCGGTTCTTGATTATGCTGAATGACTCGGAAAAGTATCGAGGTCACGGATAAAGGGATATTCGGAAAGGAGATTTTCGAATGAATAAAAAGGGTCTTTTCTTATTTGCAATTATTCTTGTGCTGATTCTCCTCCCCGTACGCGCGGATCAGGTTGAGGATGTCATGAAATCCATCAGGGGAGGGCACATCTTCGAGATCATAAACGTGCTCACTTCCCCCGAAATGGGAGGCCGCCTGTCGGGCACAGAGGGGTATGATCGTGCCGCCGTCTGGGCGGGATCAAAGTATAAAGAGTGGGGGCTCAAACCTGTGTACGGCGATAATTTTCTTCAGCCTTTTAGTGTGGCCTACAACGAGATGAGAGAGACTCTTCTTTCTCTTATCCTCCCGCCAGATCCGAAGGAGAGCGAAGCGAAGCCGACCGCCAAGGAGATGACCATCTACAAAGATTTCTGCCCCACACTCTACAGTGGTTTCGGTCAGGTGGAAGCAGAGATCGTTTTTGTGGGATTCGGGCTAACGGCTCCCGAACTTGGATGGGATGATTATAGAGGAATCGATGCGAAAGGCAAGATCGTCGCCACTGTCCCTGGGACGCCGCAGATCGAGGGGAAAGATTTTTCGGCGTACTCAGAGCGTACACCGAAGCTCTTGAATGCCAAGGCACATGGCGCGGCTGGGATGATCCTCATCAACAGAGCCGTAGTTTCAGGCTCGGGTGTCTATGTTGAAAGTTTGCCCATGGTCATGGTGGGCGATGAAGTGGCCGCTGCGATCCTCAAACCCAAAGGATATGATCTCCAGAGCTTGCGTGCTTTGCTGCGGGACGGACACCCTCTGTCTTTCTCAACGGGAGTTAAGGCTATGATCAACGCCATTGGTGCTCATCATCCGAAGGCGACAACATACAATGTGGTCGGAATGATCGAAGGTTCTGATCCTGTGTTGAAGGACGAGTATTTGATTTTCGGGGCCCATCTGGACCACCTCGGGCCATGGCCTGTGATCCATCCAGGAGCCAGTGATAATGCCAGCGGCTCGACGATCGTGATGGAGTTGGCCTATGCATTCTCTCAGCTCAAGAATAAGCCGAAACGGTCGATAGTGTTTGCCCTTTTTGGCGCGGAAGAGCTGGGTCTCCTCGGAAGCAAGCAGATGGCCAACAATCTCCCCGAATTTCCGTCGAAGCCTCTCATGATGGTGAACATCGATGTTGCGGGTGCGGGAACCGGAATCCGTGTGACTGGAGGAAAGACCTATCCGGAGTTGTATTCATTCATCCAGAAAGTGAACGACACGTATGGTATTAATCCCAACACAAGCGCAGGCGAGATCTCTCCGGTGGGCGGAAACAGCGATTATGCGCCTTTCCTGGCCAAAGGAATTCCCGCTTACACCAATTCTTCGAGGGGAGGTCAAGGATTCAGTATCCACACGGAGAAAGATTCCATCTATATTGTCACACCAAAGGTGATGGAGGATATGGCACGCCTGTATTTTATGGCATCATTCCATTACGCGAATAATTAGAGACCTCAATCATGATTGTTCTTATTATTCTTGGTGTCATCTGTCTGCTCATCGGGATTATTGGCTGCGTCATTCCAGGTATCGCAGGGCCTCCTTTCAGCTTTCTCGCACTCATCCTCCTCTCTATCGCCAGGAGGTGGGAGCCCTTCAGTGTGCAGTTCCTCATCATAATGGCCGTGATCACCCTTGTGGTTACTGCTCTCGATTATGTTGTCCCGGCTGCGGGAGCTAAAAGATTCGGTGCCTCCAGAGCGGGTTTTTGGGGGGCGATCATCGGATTGTTCGGGGGGATTGTCTTCTTCCCTCCCTTCGGGATGATCATCGGCGCATTCCTCGGCGCAATCACCGGTGAATTGATAGTGGGAAAGGAGGGAAGCCAAGCACTTAAGGCGGGCTGGGGCGTATTTATGGGCGTGATGTTTGGAATGCTCCTGAAGTTGATCACTTCAGGAATTATGACCTTCTATTTTATTAAGGCACTCTTTTAACCTGAATTATTCATAAAATCTGCTGACACTTTTAAATCATAAAAACACTCAATATCTTATTGTCAGCATCTTTTACCTTCCAGGCGAGTTGATCTTACTGCATCTGCTTCGTTGCGACCCATTCGAAGTGGACGACCACGTCTTCATGGGCCGACGCCTCGCATCTACAGCAACCTCAACTCGTGAATAATCCATCTTTCACCTGAATTATTCATAGAATCTGCCAATCCCTGCAATAATGGGAACAATTTTCTTAATTTTATTTTTTCTTGATGTAGATACTGCCCCCGGAAGTGTTGAGGTACAATCCCGGCCCCCCGCCGTTGATCTTGGCTTTGAGCTCTTGATTGCTCACTTTTCCCTGAATGGTCACAGGAAATTCTGAATGGATACTGCCTCCGCTGGTTCCTGCATCGATATCGACGGCGATATCTTCAAAGAGGTAAACGGTGATGCTCCCGCCCGATGTCTTCAAGCGGCAATCGCCATTTGGCTGCTTAGAGATATACGCTTTTACAGAGCCGCCCGAAGTGTCTGCTTGAATTGTGCCCATTACTTCGTTGACTGTGATCCCTCCGCCGGAAGTGTGTGCATTAACTGTTCCATGAGCGTTTTCGATATGGATGCTTCCCCCTGATGTGTTCACGTTCACCTTGCCCTGAATCTCGCCGACGGTGATGCTGCCTCCGGAAGTCTCCCCTGTCATAGGCCCCTTGATGTTATCCAGGCCTAAGCTTCCCCCGGATGTTCTGATATCCACCGAGCCTTCAAGGTCGTCAACAGAAATACTGCCACCGCTTGTACCGAGGTCCACATTATAGCTCTGCGGAACAGATATGATGAACTTGATGTTCAGTTTATTCAAATTTTTGCTCGAATTGGTGGTTTTGGTCCCATGAACGGTCACGTCGTTGCCATTCTGTTTGAAATCGAACTGCAGGTAGTCGAATATTTCTTTGGCTTTTGTGCTGTCTGATGTTTTAGCCTCTCTGATAATCTCGATATCCACACGATTTCCTTCTTGTCCTTTGACCTGGATCGAGCCTCTGTCCGTATCCAGCAGTAAAATCCCGCCGGGCCCAACAGTGAATGATTTGTTGATCGTGTCTTCAATATTTCCCAGGGAAGTTCCCGTTGAGGTCAATACAGCGACACCGACTACGACCAGAAAAAATCTCGTTTTCTGGGATAAAATGTTCATCAGTCCCTCCTTTGATTTGAAAGTATTTGCGTCATAGTTTAATATCTGTATCTCTGTCAATAATTTAAATGACTGACACAGAGAACTCTGCGTATTATTAGTTATGACGTTTTTTTGGTTAAAAAGGTTCATTTTTTTCTCGGGAAGAAATGCTGGCTGTTTTAAGGGGATCTAAATGTTGAGGTGGATAGGAGGAGAGTTTGCCTGCCCAGCCAGTGTAGCAAGCATACAATTATTATGATAACATAAAACATATAGAAATACTAGGATTTATTTAAATAAAATGAAATTTTTCCATATCGGGGGAGGCCTTTGATATATACGTTGATTTTCGAACAAAGAGGGATTAAAATACGAAGTGAGTATCTCAAATGATTAAAAAATAATTGGGGGACAAAAATGACAAAAATTAAACACGCACTTTCAATCATAATGATTGCTTTTCTTCTTGTTCTTCTCAGTGGATGGAGTTTTGGGCAAGAAGATTACACAAGAGAAGAAAAACAGCTTTTCCAGAGGTACCAGTCAGCCAGCAAGAGATTTGAAAAAGGGAAAGATGAATTCGGCAAAGGAAAAATCGACAAGGCAGAAAATGATTTTAATGAATGTTTGAAGATCATGCCGGAGCATGCCGATGCCTACTTTATGCTGGCTCAAATCTCATATAAACGGGGAGACCTAGAAAAAGCTCTGTCTCAAATGGAAACGGCCGAGGAGAATTACCACGTTATCGTCAAAATGAAAATGAATATGGAGCAGATCCGTATCATGAAAATGCAGGATGCGCGAAATGCTGGCACTTACGATGAGAGAGGCACGCAGGCCCTTGACCAGCGACTGACAAGGCCTGTCGCGACGAAGGCGGATATCCCGGCCGATTATCACTACATTCATGGCAATATCTTTTTTAAGCTTGGAGAATATCAGAAAGCTTATGACATGTATCTCCAAGCGATCACTACAGATCCCAAGCATAATGATGCCTACAATAATTTGGCAAATATATGTCTCATGAGCAAACAATACGAAAAGGGTCTGGAATATCTGAGGATGGCTGAAGAGAATGGGGTAAAGGTCAACGAGAAACTCAAGGAGGCTATCCTCAAAGCCGCGAGAAAGTAGTCTTTATTTATTCTATCAATTTCGTAACGAGCGTGAATAATCCAAGTCCAACTGGACCATGAAGTATGCCAATAAAGCGGTCCTTATCGAGGGACCAATCGGAAAAATCCTATTCAGACTGACAGTGCCCATGATTTTCGGAATTCTGGGCATGGTCGCCTTTAATCTCGTGGACACGTATTTTGTCGGCCAGCTCGGGACCATTGAGCTTGCTGCGCTCAGCTTTACCCTCCCGGTCGTGCTTGTTGTCAGCAGTTTGGCCATGGGACTCGGAATGGGGGTAGCCGCGGTTGTGTCTCGGGCTATCGGAGAGGGAGACACACGCAGAGTCCGGGAGCTGACCACGGACAGTTTGATTCTAGCCCTTATTTTGGTTGTTGTATGCGTCGTTGTCGGACTCTTAACCATCGAGCCTGTCTTCCGCCTCATCGGTGCAAACGCAGAGACGCTGCCGTTGATCAAACAATACATGCAGATCTGGTATCCGGGGATGATTTTTGTAGTGATCCCCATGGTAGGAAACAATGCCATCCGAGCTCTTGGAGATACAAAGACCCCAAGCGCTATTATGCTCGTAGCCGTTCTTATCAATTGTCTCATGGACCCTTTGCTCATATTCGGTATCGGCCCTTTCCCACGGCTCGAGCTTGCCGGTGCTGCTATTGCAACAGTCATTGCCCGTGCCAGCACCCTTATTGTTTCCCTGTATGTGCTTATCCACAGGGAGAAAATGGTGGCTTTTGCGTTGAGGCCTATAAAAGCCATCAGCCTATCCTGGCGATCAATCCTGTTCATCGGCTTGCCCGCAGCAGGAACGCGAATCATTATCCCTCTGGTGATCGGCGTTATCACACGGCTCGTCGCCTCTTATGGTCCAGAAGCTGTGGCTGCATTCGGAGTAGCGTCCCGCATCGAAATTTTTGCATTAGCCGTCATCTGGGCCCTGGCTTCTGTTATTGGACCCTTTGTGGGGCAGAATTGGGGGGCGGGAGAGCCGGAGCGTGTAAGAGCAGGAATCGGGAAGAGCGAAAGATTCTCCATTTTCTGGGGATTGGGAATGTTTCTTCTCTTCTTTCTTACCGCACGGCCGATTGCAGCGATTTTTAACGATAACCAAGCCGTTATCGAGACCATTGTGATGTATTTGCGTGTCGTGCCTATTGCCTTTGGATTGGAGGGCATTCTGATCCTTTTAGCTGCAGCATTGTATGTTTTGCATAAGCCCTTTCATGCGATGGGTTTAGTTGTCACACAAATGGTCATCCTGTATATCCCTTTGGCTCATATCGGATCTCATTTTTTTGGACTGAAAGGAATTTTTATTGCGGCGGCTGTTGCTTATGGTTTATCAGGAATTCTTGCGCATTTTATTGCAAATTCTATTCTCCGCTCTTTAAGGGCATGGGAAGCTTCTTTGTAGTACGTTTAAGCGTAAGCTTATTTTGAGTGAGTCTGAGTGAATTGCCTGTGTTCCCTGTCCTATCAATCCATCTTTGTAAAGACTGGCCTTGAAAAGAATCGAACTCTTGGTTAAATTAGGGAGTCCTGAAAGATAATAGTGTCTTGTGATTGAACAAAGAAGAATGGAAGGAGGAAAAATGAAACATCCCAAATCGGTAAAGCGTATCCTGTTGGGGATCGTGGCTCTAGTCTGTGCTCTAAGTTTTAGCACTCAGGCCACATCCGCTCCAGATACGGAAATAGCCAAGGAGAAAACATTTGTTCTCGAATGGTTGAGCCAGCCTCAGACCATTGAACAATTCGGTTTGATCTCGGATGCGATCTGGTCCTACGCTGAATTGGGAATGCAGGAGTTCAAATCCTCAGCGCTTCTGGCGGATACGCTGGAAAAGGCGGGATTCACTGTCGAGAGAGGCATGGCCGGAATGCCCACCTGTTTCGTGGCGACATATGGCTCTGGAAAGCCTGTGATTGGTTTACTGGGAGAGTTCGATGCTTTACCCATGCTCTCCCAAAAAGGAAGGGTCCCCAAACAAGATCCTGTGTTGGCAGGAGCGCCAGGGCACGGCTGCGGCCATAACACCATGTGTACTGCAGCCGCAGCGGCGGCCATCGCCGTAAAGAAAGCAATGGATAAGTATGGTTTTGAAGGAACAATCAAAGTCTTCGGTTCTCCCGCAGAGGAGACACTGATCAGCAGGCCCTACATGATCAGAGCCGGCTTATTTGAAGGCGTGGATGCTGTTATCGATAACCACAGCGGCAGCGGATTTTCGACAAGCTACGGCAAGGGTGGTAATGCGATGTTTTCATCGGTCTTTGCTTTTAAAGGGAAAACATCACACGGCGCGTCCCCTTGGAATGCCATCAGCGCCCTTGATGCTGTCGAGCTCATGGACGTTGCCACAAACTTCCTTCGTGAGCATCTTTTCTACACTTACAGGATGCACTATGTGATCAAGGAGGGAGGGGAGGCTCCGAATGTGGTCCCGGACAGGGCGAGTGTCTGGTATTATATCCGTAACAGCGATGAGAGGGTCGAGGAGATGTATGCCAAAGTGATCAATTGTGCGAAAGCAGCGGCTTTGGCTACGGGTGCTGAACTTGAGGAAATCCGCTGTTACTCTGCAGTCCATCAGCGCCATGCGAACAAGGCTGCGGCTGAGCTGATGCAGAAAAACATCGAGCTTGTGGGGATGCCGGACTGGACCGAGGAAGAACATGTCTATGCCAGGGCTCTCCAAAAAGAATTGGGCGAAGAGGAGAAGGGAATGCCTACAGAGATGAGCGAGATCTCTGATAGCAGCCGCCATTTTGTCGGGGGAGGGTCCTCTGATGTGGGGGATGTCACCCTCATCGCGCCCACAGCTACCATACGTTTCCCGGGCCAGGTTCCAGGTGCTATAGGGCATCATTGGTCTACCGTGTCCGCAAATTATGGCTCGACGGCCTGGAAAGGGTTAAACGCTGGAGCAAAAGCTATCGCAGCATCGGCCATCGATATGCTCACCCGGCCCGAAGAGTTAAAAAAACTGAGAGATGAATTCGAGGAATATAGCAAAAAGTTCCCCTACAAACCCTTCTTGCCGGAGAATGCCGAACCGCCCGTTGAGCTGAACAGAGAACTCATGGACAAATGGCGTCCGCTGATGGAGAAATATTATCTCGAGCATGAATAATTACTTCGCCGTCATTTTTGATCTTGATGGGACTCTACTGGATACCATTGACGATCTGGCTGATTCCATGAACAAGGTTTTGGCCCAGTTGGGGTTGCCGGTTCATGAGGTAGAATCCTATAAGGACATGGTGGGTGATGGGCTTACCAATCTGGTGGAGCGCGTTCTGCCGGCGAATCATCGCAAAACAAGCACCATCGAATACTGCATTCGAGAGATGGAAGAAGAATACCAGAAGCGATGGAACAAAAAAACGCGGCCTTACGATGGTATCCCGGAGCTCCTCGCTGCCCTGCTGAAGCGTAAGGTCAGGATGAATGTCCTGTCGAACAAACTCGATCGCTACACCCAGATCTCAGTTGATTTTTACTTCTCTCAATTTCCATTTGAGTGTGTGATGGGAGCGACCCCTTCCATTCCCATAAAGCCTGATCCAGCGGGTGCTCTCTTCATCGCCAAAAAACTGGGCGTGGAAGCAAAAAATTTCGTTTATCTTGGCGATACGAATACCGACATGAAGACGGCCCTTGCCGCGGGCATGCTTCCTGTCGGGGCTCTCTGGGGTTTCCGGAAGAGAATCGAGCTTGAAGAGAGCGGCGCGGGTGCTGTCATTGGCCATCCTCTCGAGCTTCTGGAATACTTCAACTCAAAATAGAAAAAGGCGCTTTTTTCGCTCTGCTAAAAAACATCCTTTTTCTTTATTGAGCCGATTGATTCACCGCAGCGCTGAGTGTATCTCTAAATCCTTGATGACCAGATTCTTCACTAGCGATATTGAGTGATCGGGTTGTATGATCAGCAGCCTTCCCTTCATCAAGGTTTGGAAATGCTTATGCTCGAATTCGGAAGCATCCTTATTTCTGTGATGCTCTCAAGTCAAATGATAATAGCAGGAGCTCGTCACCGTCCATATTCGCCGAAGACCCCTCTAGCCACCACCATCCGACTCTTAAGGACAATGATTCGCTCTTTTTTGCGTCTAATGCTCTTATCACGGAAATAAAGATGCTTACCTCGATTCCCACATTTGAAATTTCCTGCATGCATCTGATATGATTAACAAATTAGGAAGAATTTCCATGAGACGCATAAGTTATAAGCAAAGGAGCGATTCAGATGATCAGAAAAAGAGGCCTTATGTATAGATACTGGAAACCGTCAGCGCTGATCGTAGCGTTGCTTTTGGCATCTACCAGTTTAAGTGCGATCCGTACGGAAAAGCCCATACTTCATGGACAGCATTGGGTGGCGATAACTGGGAAACCTTTGGCTGCGACAGCTGGAGCTAAGATCTTTGAGCGGGGAGGAAATGCCGTGGATGCGGCTTGTTCCATGCTGGCTGCCACGTGCACGATGTGGGATGTTCTGAGCTGGGGAGGTGAGACCCAGGTCTTGATCTACAATCCCAACACCCAAAAGGTTATCGGCGTGAATGCGTTAGGTGTAGCTCCCACTGGGGCGACTGCGGAGTTTTTCAAGGCAAAAGACTTGGAATATCCTCCAGAATATGGCCCTTTGGCCGCAGTGACTCCTGGAACACCCGGAGGATTGATGGTCATGCTGGCTGAGTTCGGCACCATGAGCCTCAAGGATGTGCTAGAGCCTTCTATGGAAATGGCCGGAGGTTATCCCATAGAAGCGCAGGCGGCGGACAGTATTGAAAGGCAGAAGGAACGGATCAAAGAATGGCCCTATTCCCAAAAGGTTTTTCTGCCTCATCTCACAGAAAAAGAGCGGGAAGCCCCTTATCCCGGAGAAATTTTTCGACAACCTGAATTGTTGGATACGCTGCAAAAGCTGGTCGAAGAGGAACAAAGAGCGCTGGAGGAAGGGAAAACCAGGAAAGGAGCCATCTACGCCGCTTATGACCGTTTTTATAAAGGAGATATCGCTGAAGAGTTTGTCCGTGGCTGTCAGGAACAGGGAGGCCTTATCACCCTGGAAGACCTGGCAAACTGGCAGGTCTATTTAGAGGAGCCGGTGAAAACTACATACAAAGGCATCGAAGTCTATAAACTGACTCACTGGGTCCAGGGACCGGTTATGCTCCAGATACTCAACATGCTGGAAAACATAGATTTACAAAAGATGGGATTCAACAGCGTGAATTATATCCACACGCTCTACCAGGTGATGAACCTGGCATTTGCCGACAGGGATTTTTATTATGGGGACCCCTACTTTCCACCGGAAGAACCCATAAAGGGCTTGCTCTCTAAAGAATATGCCAAGGAAAGAGTGAACCAGATCGACCGGAATATGAACGACCCGGATGCTAAGCCGGGCGATCCCTATCCCTTTGAGGGAAAAGAAAATCCTTTCAAGGACCTCCTGGAAAAATGGTCTAATGTGGAGGAGACACAGAAGAATATGAACGCCGGGCAGTGGGAGCGATTCGAAGAGGCTTTTCTCGCTGGGACAACCTCTATCCAGGCTTGTGACAAGGAGGGATGGATTGTTTCTGCAACTCCCTCTGGTGGCTGGATCCCAGCCTGTATCGCCGGGAAAACCGGCATCGGCATGAGCCAGCGCATGCAGAGCTTTGTCCTCGACAAGGCGAAAAATCCTTTCAATGTGGTCGAACCCGGGAAAAGACCCCGCGCTACACTCACGCCTGGCCTTGCCATGAAAGATGGCAAGCCCTATCTTTCTTTTGCTGTCCAGGGTGGGGATACACAGGACCAAAACCTGGTGCAGTTTTTCCTGAACATGGTAGAGTTTGGAATGAATGTCCAGGAGGCGTGTGAAGCTCCCAACATCGTGAGCTATCAGATGCAGAGTTCTTTTGGCGAGCATATCGCCCGGCCGGGAAGGCTCACTCTCAATTCCGCCACGCCCGAGAAAGTCAGGGAAAACCTCGCATTAATGGGATATGACATCGATATCCGATCCCACACCTCCGGTCCGATCAATGCCATATTCTACGATTGGAAACACGGTAGCTTCTGGGGTGGCTCGAGCAATTATGGCGAAGACTACGGGATTGCCTGGTAGCATATGAGCGAGTTGAGCGAGCGGCATTAAGGTTTTCCCATTTTATGCGTTGCCTGTGTTATTGAAACATCAGGAGTTGGCACCTGTGTCAATGAATTGAGATGAATATCCATTCAGAGAAACTCATTATCTTTGGGTGTCTGTTTTCCCGCGAGTTTAAAAGGTAGAGGACAGACCTGAGACATATAGAGGAGATAGATATGCCGAAACGTATGACCTTTATCGTGCTGATTTTAATTCTTTCCTTTAATCCATTGCTTTTTGCAACTGATGTGGAAAATGTGGTGATCGCGAAAGAGAAAAACACTGCAGTTCTCGGGGAAAAGGGAATGGCCGTGTCCGTGGATGAATACGCCTCCAAAATCGGGATCGAGATCCTCAAAAAAGGGGGAAATGCTGTAGACGCGGCTGTGGCTGTGGGTTTTGCGCTCGCCGTGACCTTTCCTGCCGCAGGAAATATCGGGGGCGGAGGGTTCATGATCATCAGATTTCCCGATGAGAGGGACCCTGTTGCTCTGGATTTTCGGGAGAAGGCCCCGGAGAAAGCTTCTGCAGACATGTACCTCGATGAGGAAGGGACATATGTGGAAGACCGCAGCCATTTCGGTTATCTTGCGGTGGGAATTCCCGGAACAGTCAAAGGATTCGAACTGGCCATGCGGAGATACGGCAGCCTTGATTGGAAAGACGTTATCGCTCCTGCCATCAAGCTGGCTGAAGATGGCTTCCGATTGACACAGCGCAGAGCCGAAGGATTTAATTATGCCCGGGAAGATTTACCCAAAGCCACAGAAGAGTTTCGCAAGATCTTCACCAAACGCGATGGTTCTCCCTTTAAAGAAGGAGATTTGTTCATCCAGGAAGAGCTTGCCCACAGTCTAAAACTCATCGCAGAGAAGGGCTCGGAAGCTTTATATATGGGAGACATCGCGGATAAGATCATCAAAGATATGGTAAAAAACGGCGGTCTCATAACAAAAGAAGACCTGCACACTTACCAAGCTGTTGAGAGAAAGCCCATTTTGGGAACATACCGCGGGTACGAGATCATATCCATGCCCCCTCCCAGCTCAGGAGGGACGATCCTGATCGAGATGTTGAACATCCTCGAGGGATTCGAGCTGAGCAAGATGGAGAGATTCGCCCCGAAAACCCTGCACTTGATCGCAGAGACCATGAAGCTGGCTTATCTCGACAGGGCCAAATATATGGGGGATGCTGATTTTGGAGATATCCCGATCGAGCATCTGATCTCGAAAGCGTATGCATCGGACATTCGAGCAGAGATCCTTCCGGACAGGGCGATACCGAGTTTGGATTTGGGAAAGAATATTTTGACTATAAATGAGACTAAACATACAACGCACTATTCGGTGATCGATAAGGATGGACTGGCTGTAGCAACCACTTATACTTTGAACGACGGATTCGGTGCGGGAGTTGTGGCAGCGGGGACAGGCATTTTGCTCAATAACGAGATGGCTGATTTTAATATGAAGCCTGGTTTTACCGATGACAAGGGATTGATCGGGACTAAACCGAACCTCATCGCACCGCACAAACGGATGCTGAGCTCTATGACTCCGACGATCGTCCTGAAGGATGACAAAGTGCTGCTGATCACGGGGAGCCCTGGAGGCCGGACGATCATCAATACTGTTTTGAATGTCGTCATCAATGTGCTTGATTTTCAGATGGGCATTCAAGATGCTGTTGATGCGTCGAGGATAGATCATGAGTGGATGCCGGATGAACTGCGTGTGGAACGGAAAGATATCTCGGCAGATGTCATCCATGCCCTGCGGTCTATGGGCTATATCATTAGGCCATCCGCGCGAATCTGGCGCCAGGGAGATGCTAATAGCATTTTCATCGACCCTCATACAGGAATCTACCATGGCGCCGCAGATAAGCGCTCCGAAGGAGCTGCTATCGGTTATTGAATTTATATTGACCATTCCTTTCCTCAAAATGATCCCCGAATATTATCAACTGAAAGCCAGGAGGGCTGACGAGAAATGAGTGGATGTCCCTTGCCGGGGAATGTCTATGTTCAAGCAAAGCCGGTTGACTGAGGAAGTATGTCGCCACGGATTTGCACCTGCGAATATTGTCTGATTGTGTCTTGCTTTTAACGCGATAGTTCTGATATAAAGAATCCAGTGGACCGATCTATTTCTTTTCAATTCAATGCTTGTCTGTTAAGACTAAATATATGATTGATGAAACAAGGAGGCAGGCGTGAACAACCATAGACAGGCTTTCAATTCATTTATTTGGGCCCTCATTTTTGTCTCAGTTTTCACTTTGGGTGGCTTTTCCTTCCAGGAAGTCGAGAGCGAAGTCATTAAACCACGCTCTGTGGAGGGCGAGGGTTTTTACACTAATAGCATCCAAATTCTTATCGATGGGCAGTCACCTCCTGAGGGCAGCGCTTGGAATTCAGAGCACAACATCTATTGGCAGAGAACGGATACTTACTTCATTCTCGACCTGGGAGGAGTTTTTGATGTGACCGGCCTCCTGTTTCAAGTGGATGGAAACGATGACTACAACATCGACGCCTCTCTGGATGGCGTGGATTATATCTCCATCGTCCAGATCCGGGAGAACCATGGGGATGTTGCCTCAGGAATGGACACTATGAGCACAGTCCCTGGAGATCCCCATTTTGTGGCCGACCTGGAGTTCGAGCCTATCTCCGCAAGGTTTATTAAGATTTACGCAATCGGCGGAGATAGCCAGTATGCATTATCTGAGATCCAGATTTTTGGAGAACGGGGAGCTACGGAAGAATCCCTAGAGAAAGAGAGCAAGATCATTCGACCGACCGGGATCGAAGGCACGGGTGTTTTCGAAAATGATGCAAATCTGATTATAGATGGAAGAATTCCTTTTGAGGAGAGTGTGTGGAATGGGCCACAGAGTGTTTTTTGGGAAAACCCCGACACCACATTCCTCATAGACCTAGGGAAAATATACGAGATCACAGGAATTGTGCTCCAGGTGGATTCCAATGATGATTACAGGATCGAATATTCGGTGAATGGAGAAGATTATATCACCCTCACCGAGATTCTGGGAAGCGATGGCGAAGTTATGGAAGGGATGGATACTCTGAGTTCGATCCGAGACCACCCGGAGCATGTGGAGGACCTGGAGTTTTTTCCGCTCCGTGCACGCTATATAAGGATTTTTGCAACGAATGGGGATAATCAGTTTGCCGTCTCGGAGTTCCAGGTCTTCGGCTATCCCCCTTCCGAATGAGAGTCCTGAGTAAACAGGTCTCTCCGTTCTTTGAAGGATTTTCAACGCATCCCTCTTATGCCAGGTGAGACCTGGTCAGTGACCTTTTATCTTGAAATAGTGCATCTCCCGAGGGGGATTTGAGGGAGGGCCAGAACCGAGCCGATTTTGGTGCGTTCCCCGAATGGACCTTTTAGGAAAAGGTTTAGGAAATGTGTCCAGGTCCAAAGATTGTCTGGACAGCAGCGGACTTATTTGATAAAACAGACCGGATAAATCGAGAAAGGTTTTTATATGGTCAATCTTACCCAAAAAAATGATGTGTACGAAAAGCTTGCAGCCCATCTGGATAACCTCCCCGGCGGCTACCCGTCTACGGAGAGTGGTGTTGAGCTGAGAATCCTTCGTCGCCTATTCACGCCTGAAGAGGCGGAAATGGCATTAATGTTGGCTATTCTTCCTGAAGAGGCCAAGGTTATTGCCCATCGAGCAAAATGTTCCGTTGAAGAGACAACAAACCTGCTGGAAGAGATGCATCAAAAAGGACTTGTCCTAAAAATAAGGAGAAAGGGACGCCGGGACCTTTATATGGCTCTACAGTTTGTCATCGGGATATGGGAATATCATGTGAACGACCTGGATCCAGAATTGGCCAAAGATGTCGGCGAGTATATCCCCGTCCTTTTTGATGCTGACACATGGAAAAAAGCCCCGCAGTTGAGGACCGTTCCTGTGAATCAGAGCATCGATCACAAGCTCGAAATCCTTCCTTATGAAAATGCGGAAGAGCTCTTAAAGGCCCAGAATAAATTCCTTGTGGCTCCATGCATATGCCGGAAAGAGAAAAAGCTGTTGGACGAGGGATGTGAAAAACCTGAAGAGGTTTGCTTGGTCATGGGGCGAGGTGCAGACCTCTATCACGACAGGGGCATCGGCCGATACATCGATAGAGAAGAGGCATTAAATATCTTGAAGGAAGCGGATAAAGCGGGATTGGTGCTGCAGCCGAGTAACTCAAAGGATATCGTTAATATCTGCTGTTGTTGTGGCTGTTGCTGTGGAGTGCTCAGGACCATCAAACAGTATCCCAATCCTGCCTCGATCGTCTCGACACCGTTCACCTGTGCTGTGGACCCAGAGACCTGCATTGGGTGCGGGGTTTGTGTCCAGCGCTGTCAGATGGAGGGAGTGACCTTGGAAGAGGATAAGGCCGTTATCAACCCTGATCGCTGCATCGGGTGCGGATTGTGTGTGACCACATGTCTCACAGAATCCCTCACGCTTGTCCGTAAGCCCGAATCCGAACAACCCGATGTCCCGAAAACCTTCCGGGACACGATGGTTCATCTGATGAAAGTGCGCGGCAAGCTCAAGCCAATATCGGTGGCAAAGATCGTGGTCAAATCCAAGGTCGACAGGCAAGCTGCAAAGTAAAATATTCCAGCATCCATGAGCATATTCTCCAAAATGAATATTTGTACACTCAAAAAAAAGGACACTACCCATAAAGCGGCATGTGCGCTTTCCTTTTTAATTCTAGTAATACTCGTCTGCACTCTGTCGCTTTTTGCTGAAGATAAAGTGGAAGAGAAAAAAAAGAAGGACAGGAGCATTTTCGTACTCCCCGTCGCCTATTACTCTCCCGAGACAAAACTTGCCTTTGGTGCCGGGGGAGGCTATTTTTTCCGCACGTCCAAAGATGATCCGAAGCTCCGCCTCTCCAGCATAAGCACTTTTATGGTGTATACCTTGAATAAGCAGTTTCAAATGTTCGTTTCACCCGATATTTATCTCAAAAAAAATGAGTACAGAATACAGAGTTCCTTAGCGTACAGTTATTTCAACGATAAGTTCTACGGGATCGGTCCAGACACTACCGAAGATATGGAAGAGAATTATGTTTCCCAGTCATTCTTGATGAATGTCAATGTCCAAAAAAAGGCCTTTGCATATTTGAACGCTGGGATGAGGTATGATTTTGGGTATCAAAAACTCGTGGATGTCGATGAGGAAGGGCTCCTTATCACAGGTGATATCCCGGGGAGCTCGGGCGGGAACATTTCTGGGTTGGGGCTCTTCTTGAGCTGGGATTCTAGAGACAATATTTATTATTCGCGAGAGGGAAGTTATCACCAACTGTTAGCTACGTTTTACAGCAAGGCTTTAGGCAGCGACTATCATTTTACGAAATATCTGATTGATCTGAGGAAATATATCCCTCTCTTCGAGTCCCATTCCATCGCTTTACAGGGATACTTCGGCTTTACAGCAGGAGATGTCCCATTCCAACTATTGCCTCTAATGGGAGGCCCAGAGCTCATGAGAGGCTATTATGCGGGCCGCTATCGAGATAAGAACATGGTGGTCCTCCAGATGGAATACCGGATCCAACTGACCGGGCGGTTTGGGATTGTGGGATTTGCTGGGGTTGGGAACGTTGCGGACCGACTGAGCCATTTTGACTCTGCAAAGATCAAGCACAGTATGGGTTTGGGATTGCGGTACACTTTTAATCGGGAGGAGAAAATCAACCTCAGGTTGGATATGGGTTTCACCGGGGAAAGCAGAGGATTTTATATTTCCGCTACAGAGGCCTTCTGACACTTATCTCTTTTTTGTGCCTTTCTTCTGAAAATCGCCTCTGTAGCACAGAATCCACTCATCGGGGTCGAAGCGCACATCTATAGGATTTTCCTCGAACTCCAATTCATACACGTTCGACCTCTCATCGATCCAAACGGTCCTTTGAACTGTTCCTGAAGGAAGAACAACCTGGAGTTCAATGGGCATGGTGAAAAGCGGATAATTTTCCTGTGTCTGTTCGATGATCACTCTGACTCTCTTCGGTCCGGAAGCCCCCCAGGAAAATTCATACCTTGGATAGCCGGGTTCATAGATCCACTGGTCGAAAAACCAATCCAGGTCTCCTTCATAGATATCTTCACACACAGATTTAAAATCGTCTGTAGTGACGACGTCATATGCGTATCTTTGGGCATACGTCTTCAGGATCTTCCAGAAGTTGTCCTCACCCACAACAAACCTTAACATATGAAGAACCCATGCGCCTTTTTCATACTCGATAGCAGAGAAGAGATAACCTGGAGGGGGGTCATATATCGCATGATGTGGGCCAGAGTATCTCTCAAAGAGGATGGACTTGAAGTCTTGCATCCGAGCCCTAAGACCGGCCATTCCATAGAGATTTTCCCACCAGAGGGCATCGGAATATGTGGCAAATCCCTCATTCAGCCAAATTTCTGGCCAGTCAGCAAGGGTGACGAGGTCCCCCCACCACTGATGGGCCAGCTCGTGGGCGATGAGCCAGTCATACCCTTGTTCGCCGTTGATGACTTGGGCTGGATAGGAGGTGCAGGTCTGATGTTCCATAGCTGTCCCCCCTGGGATGAGTGCCATCCCATATTTTTCTTCGAGAAAAGGATATTCGCCAAAAACGTCCGAATAGAATTCGATCTGGGCGACTGTATTGGCAAAGTCTGTTTTCGCCAGCTCGAGCAACTCCGGATAGACATAATATTTAACCTCCATTTCTCCTGGGCCCGAAGTGTAGAGATGCGAAAATGTCACATAGTTTGTGGCTGCCACAGAAATGAGGTAAGTGGCGATGGGATAGTTGATTTGCCAGGCATATGTGACGGTGTTGTCCGGATTTGCTGTGACCTCTATCAGGCTTCCGTTAGATGCAACGACTGTTCCAGCGGAGACGGTGACCTTGAGGTCTGCCGTTGCTTTATCAGAGGGGAAGTCATAGCAGGGAAACCAATATCTGGCCAGGCTGGGCTCATCCAGACTGTAAATGATCGGTGCACTTCCATGATAGTCATAATAGAGACCTGCGGCCGGATAGCCAGAATAGGTGATCTCAATCGTAAAGGATTGCCCTTTTTTATAGTGCTGCCCGAAGAAAATATTGAGCGTGTCATCCTGATGACTGAAAACGAGAGCTCTTTGATCCTGCTGGACTCCGGTCACCGTCATGGTATTCGATAGGTTCAGAGCGATAGTGTATAAACCCTGGATCGAGCTTTCTCCATAAATGACCGCTTTTCCCTGCAGCCTGCGGGAGTTAAAATCAAGCTTCCAGTCGAATTGATAATGAGTAACGTCAAAATCGTGCGCTTCAGCAGTTTGTTCAAGAAGCCGAAAATCGTATTTGAGTCCTGATTGGCTCCGGGGGATCTCCTGTCCAAAAGCAACACTTATACAAAAAAGAAGGACAAATATCCATAGAATTTTTGTTTTTTTGTTCATAGATGGATTATAACATATCCCATGCTTCTTTGAATCTGAAATGGCTTTCGCTGGAGGTATGTCCTAGATAAAAACTCAACCATGACCGCTTTTTTTGAAGTGTTGCGCAACATTACGATTTGTTGTAATTTAAATGAGCAATAAGATCGTTAAAAAGCTTGGGGCTCAGAGGAAAGATTGGCTGGTCTAAGACTACGCTGTGTGAAAGAGGAGAGTCAAAATGGATGATTCAATCCGAATTCTGGAAAAAGCCCGAAAATACATTCCCGGAGGATTTTCCACGGATAGCAAAAGAGTGGAGGCTCTTTTTGCCTCTGATTTTGGGCCAGCATACTTCACGAAAGCAGATGGTGTTGGACTGACCGATTATGAGGGGAATCGCTTCATTGATTTTGGAATGGGCCTTGGGGCTTGCACTCTTGGGTACAATCATCCAGTTGTAGTTGAGGCGATAAAGAACGAACTCAAAAAGGGTATTGTTTCCACGCTGTCCTCACCTCTCGAGCCTGAGCTGGCTGAGTTGATCGTGGACATGTTCCCGTCGATCGAACAGGCGCGCTTTTTCAAAACAGGTGCTGAAGCATGCAGTGCTGCTGTTCGTCTGTCTCGAGCATACACATACCGCGAATATATTCTTGCATCGGGGTATTTTGGATGGCATGACTGGAGCAACAGAGATGCCGGTGTCCCCATCGCTACCCGGAATCTCTGTATTGAGTTTCTCTTCAACGACCCATCTGATTTTCTGAATAAATTCAACAATCTTCCCGAATATCCCGCGGCTGTTATTCTGGAGCCTGTCGTGCATAATGCGCCTAATATGGATTTCCTTAAGACAATCCGCGATATCTGCACAAAGTGTGGAATAGTCCTGATCCTCGATGAGATCAAGACCGGAGCCCGGTTGGCCCCCGGAGGCGCTCAGGAGTATTACAATTTTTTACCGGACCTCACGGTTATTGGGAAGAGCATAGCCGGAGGAATGCCTTTAGCTGCCATAGGAGGAAAAAAAGAAATTATGGACTCTTGGCGCAAGCTCTGGATGTGTTCCACTTTGGCTGGAGAATCCCTGAGTCTCGCTGCGGCCATTGCTACGCTCACATTCATCCGAGAGAATCGTGTGCATGAGCATATCAAAAAAGTGGGGACTCGCCTGTACACTGGTTTTAAAAAAATAGCCAACGATTTTTCCAAGATATGTGATGTGTCCGGGATCCCTCAAATGACGATGATCGGACTTCGCAAAGATCTGCCCAATTTGAAACATTTCGAAGCGGAATTGTTTACAGAGGTGTTGAGGGCCGGTTTTATCATCAGAAGGAATGGATACAACTATGTCTCGTATGCGCACACGGAGGAGCATGTTCGCGATTGCCTGGATGTCCTGTACGGAACATTTGAACGAATAGGCCGACGTACCTGACCTGTTGATCTCGCTGCACCTGCGTCCATCTCCCCTGATCACTGTCGTGAAATGGGCATGACGCTCTTTCTAACCAGTTGCAGAAAAAAATTGAAACTTTGAGGGATGAAATATGACCGAAAATGCCATCTTCTTAGTCGCTTCGTTCCTGGCAGCTTCGGGTGCGACTCTTGCTGGCTTTGGGAGCTCGGCTCTTCTGATCCCTGTCGCCATCTCTTTTTTCGACCTAAAAACCGCGATTTTTTTGGTGGCCTGCTTTCATCTGTTCAACAATCTGTTTAAGATACGCTTATTCTGGGATAAGATCGATTTCAAGACATCCCTTTATTTCGGGATTCCGAGCATCTGTTTTTCCTTTGGCGGGGCAATCCTTATCACAGTATTACCCCTTGATGTCATTACTCAAATCTTAGCTGTGTTTCTGATCGCATACGCTGTCTACTCGTTGTTCAAGCCAAAGATTGCTCTGAGAAAAAGCAAGGGAGTGGCTGTTCTGGGAGGAAGCCTGTCAGGATTTTTTGCCGGACTCATCGGCCTGGGCGGGGCGATCCGGTCGTCCTTTCTGGTCGCTTTTGATTTTCCAAAGGAGGTCTATGTCGCAACCTCAGCCATGATCGCCGTGGTCATCGATTTCACTCGGATTCCCACATATATTTTTTCCGGGTCTGTTCAAACGAGTCCTGACCTTTTCCTCATCCCCTTCTTGATCGCCTCCGCTTATTTTGGCGTTCGCTTCGGGAAGACTCTGCTGAAGCGCATCGACCAGCAGACTTTCCGACGTATCGTCTCCATCGCTCTTCTGCTCGTGGGAATAAAACTCCTTATTTAGTCCGGACAGGGATATCAGGCCTAAGAAATCCTCGCTTCTGACATTATGCTCGATCGAAGCTTCAAGAAGCGAAGTTGGTGACTTCGTGGAACAAAAGGTTGCATTCATTCGTATAAAAAAATAAGATAATGCCATCATTGGATAAAACACATTTGAGAGATCTATCCCGTAACCAGGAGTGAATTCATGAAAAAACTTGCATTGTTGGTTTTTGCCTGCCTATTTTTACTGAATCTTTTCTGCGCTGCAGCTTTGAGCAAACATATTGTGGATTATCGAATAAAGGCGAAACTCGTTCCCGCTGAGAAGGCTGTTAGCGGAGAAGAGGTGTTGACCTGGCTCAATGATTCGGACGTTCCGGTATCAGAACTTCAGTTTCATCTCTACCTCAATGCGTTCAAAAACAATCGCACCACATTCAAAAGTGAGGGAGGAGATAGGAGTTTTGGATCTGCTCCCAAGAGTGAAGATTGGGGTTACATCGATGTGAAAAAGATCCGTATCAAAGATGGGATCGATCTAACATTGATGATGGAGTTTATCCAACCAGATGATCACAACAGGGATGACCAGACGGTGATGAGAGTTCTGCTTCCAGAGCCAGTTCAACCTCAGGAAACGATCACAATCGAGATCGAATTTTATTCAAAGCTGCCTGCAGACATCCGCAGGGCAGGCTATTATGATAATTTTTTCATGGTCACCCAGTGGTTTCCCAAGATCGGTGTTTTCCAGGGAGGAGAATGGAATTGTCATCAGTACCACAGCAACTCTGAGTTTTTTGCAGATTTTGGTGTGTATGAAGTGCAGATGACTGTGCCCAGCGAATACGTGGTCGGCGCGACCGGACTGAGGAGGGGAGAAGTCGAAAATGCTGACGGAACAAAAACGTACACCCATTATCAAGAGGATATCCATGACTTTGCCTGGACGGCCTGTCCGGACTTTACGGAGCTCCGGGAACCATACGTTCTGAGCGATCCTCCCGTGAAGACGGAAATGATCTTGCTTGTCCATCGCACCCATCTCAACCTCAAAGACCGGTATTTGGAATCTCTCAAAAACGGGATCGAGTTCTACAGCCAGAATTACGGAGCCTATCCTTATGAGACGATCACGCTGGTCGACCCGCCGATCAAGGCTCTGGGAGCCGGGGGAATGGAGTATCCCACCTTGTTTACAACGGCAGGCGTCAGTTTTATCCCCAAGGGTTTTCGGATGCCTGAAATGGTGACCATCCATGAGTTCGGGCATGGCTACTGGTACGGGATGGTGGCGAACAATGAGTTCGAGGAAGCCTGGCTGGATGAAGGGATCAACTCCTATTCAGAGATCAAAGCGATGGATAAGTATTATGGCGAGGACCGCTCCATAATAGACCTCGGACCTTTGAAGATCAGCGACGCACTCATAAACAGAGCCCAGGTGATCGCTTCGGGGCGGATGGACCCGATCGTAAGGAAGAGCTGGGGGTTTTACAGCGGAGGAAGTTATGGGCTGAATGTCTACCAGAAAGCGGCAGTGACACTCCTGACATTGGAGAATTATCTGGGAAGCGATGTGATGGGAGACGTGATGAAGGCCTTCTTTGACCGTTGGAAATTCCGGCATCCGAAGACCGATGATTTTATCGATGTCGCTGAAGAAGTGAGCGGGCAGGACCTCGGGTGGTTTTTTGATCAATTCCTCAGAAGTCCGGATAAGCTGGATTATGCAATCGGCAGCCTCAGATCGAGGGAGGTCAAAGAACCTGAAGGCATATTCCAGGGGCAGCTCAAAACTCCCTCGAAGGACAAAGCGAAAGACCGGGAAAAGATCTACAAAAATGAGGTGGTCGTTGTTAGAAAAGGAGAGCTCGTCTTTCCCCAAGAGGTCCTCATCGTCTTTGAGAACGGTGAGAAAATCCGGGAGGAATGGGACGGCAAGGACCGTTGGACGCGGTTCACTTATTACAAACCTGTCGAACTCAAGTCAGCGCAGCTCGACCCTGAATACAAGCTGCTTCTCGACGTGAATCACATCAACAACTCCCTGACCAGAAAACCCGATAAGATATCACCGCTCAAATGCGCGCTGGATATGATGCTCAAGTTTCAGAAACTGCTCACTGTGATTTCTATGGACTAAGGGAGAAGACAATGAAAGTGCTACGGAGCTATGGAAATGGGATCAAGAGGGCTTTCTTGGAGCCCAAGATGGTTGTTGTCTTATGGCTGGTGAATTTTGTTTTCGCCTCGGTCATCTATTTCCTTTTTTCGGGATATTTGAGCGATACGATCGGAAACAGTCTGGTTGCATCCAATTTTCTCAAAGGATTTGATTTTAAGACGTTCTTCGAGTTGATGGCGCACGAAGGAGCGGGTCTGCATTGGATCCTTTATGCGGCGTTTATCCTATCATTTCTGTTTTATTGGGTGTCCATTTTCCTCCATGGAGGAATTCTCTCTGTGGTGAAAACTCGCGCCCAAGGCGGCATGACGGAAGGCCAAGACACACGTTTCGCGCCGGCTTTCTTTCAGGGGGCGGGAAAGTTCTTCGGCCGTTTCTTTCGCCTTTCTGTCTATTCACTCCTGCTTTGGCTTGTTTTTGGCATTGTCTATTTTCTGCTCAATTTGCTCATGAAAGCCCTTACTGCTGGCGGGACAAACGAACCGGCCATATACTATCGGTACTGGGCCCGAGGGATCATCATCCTTTTTCTTTATTTTCTGATCCGGATGATCGGAGACTATGCACGGATCAAGGTTGTCGCGGAAGACTCGAAAGCTGTGTTCGGGTCGTTTCTTTTTGCCATCCGATTTGTGTTCCGGAACTTTTTCAGGACACTGATCCTGTACTACTTGATATTGATCACTGGGCTGATCCTTTTTAGTGTTTATTGGTTTATCCAAAAAATGGTGCCCACACAATCGCTCTTATTCATTCTTCTCGCATTCCTGATCGGACAGGTGTTCATCCTCAGCCGCGGATGGCTGCAGATCGCCCTTCAGGCCGCTCAATATCATTTTTTTGACTATAAGCGGTGAATCCATTCGCATCTCTTTCAAAAAAGGGCCTAAAGTTGGAGTTTTAAACAACTGATTGGGTCGAATATTAGGCCTTGAGACCATGCAGGAAGGAAGCAAAAAAGCTGTTATCGCCGCCTTGCTGGTGAATTTGGCCATTGCCCTCTTCAAATTTACGGCCGCGCTGCTCAGCGGGTCTGCATCCATGCTCGCAGAAGCCTATCATTCTGTATCCGACACCTTCAACCAGGTCCTGCTCCTTTATGGGCTCAAGAGGAGCGCCAGGCCGCCGGATAGATTCCACTCCTTTGGCCATGGAAAAGAGCAATTTTTCTGGTCTTTCATGGTGGCCATTTTTCTTTTCGGGATCGCCGGAGTGCTCTCGGTGAGAGAGGGGTTTCACAAGCTTCAGTATCCTGAGACTCTCAGCCATCTCAGCCTCACATACTTGGCCCTTGGCGTGAGTCTATTTTTTGAAACGATCGCCCTCAGGATTGCCATCAGGAGTATCAAAGCCGAAATGAAGAGAGAGAAGCATTCCAATTTCTTTACGGCTGTCAAAAACAGCAAAGATCCGACGATCCTGACAGTTTTTTTTGAAGATTCTCTGGCGATCACGGGACTTCTCGTCGCTTTCATCGCCATCACCCTGGTTCATTTTACAGGAAATTTAGCTATCGATGCCGTTGCCTCCATCATCATCGGCATGCTGCTCATGATTTTTGCCCTGCTTCTTGCCAATGAGACGAAAAAATTGCTGGTCGGCGAAGCCGTGACACCGCACAAGAGGGAACAGATTCTCGAATGCTTGAAATCCTTTGCTGAGGTGGATAAAGTTATCAGGCTGAAAACCATGCACCTCAGCCCGGATGATGTGCTCGTTGCTCTTGAGATCAACTATCGTGATGACATCACCGTGTATGATCTAGAGGTCCTGAATGACAGGATCGAAAAGAGCATCAAGGAAGTCATTCCCAACGCTAAGGTTTATTTAGAAGCAGAGAACAAATAAAATAGGGTATCAATCCAAAGATGACAATTTCAGCCGGGCCTTCGCTTCTGTGAATGTTTTGTTCAGCAGTTTAACGCAAGCATAGACAGTTTCAATGGCTGGGGATGGCGTTTGTGTCAAACGACCGAGTTCGATGACAGCACCAACCAAAGCCTCGATCTCCAACGCTCGGCCCGCCTCTACATCTTGAAGCATGGATGTTTTGTGGGGACCAACGTTTTCAGCGCCTTCCAAACGTCTTTCGATCGTACGACGGAACTTGATGCCTAGCTTCCCAGCGATTTGCTGGGCTTCTTCCATCATCTTGGCGGCCAGTTCTCGAGTCTCTTGGAAACGGCAGATGTCTGCCATTGTAGCATGGGTGAGAGCACTGATGGGATTGAATGAAAGAGTCCCCCAAGCCTTAAGCCAAATCTCCGCACGGATATCACTGATGATCCTCGACCGGAAACCAGCAGCCGTAAAGGCTTGCACGAGACGTTGGCATCGTACGCTCTCAGAACCATCCAGTTCTCCCAGAGGAAAGTGGTCTCCCTCAACATGCTGGACGACTCCCGGTGCGATGACTGTTGCTGCTGGGTAGGCAACGCATCCGACGATACGTCCCGGGTCTACGTTGGCCTTGATAACTCCCGTAGGATCCAGGGATTTAAGACGTCGCCCTTCGTTTTTGCCGTCATGTCTTTGAAAATACCACCAGGGAATACCGTTCTGCACGGTGACAACGCTCGTGTCCGGTCCAAAAAGAGCTGGCATATGGACAGCAACTTCTGGTATCTGGTGGGCTTTGACAGCCAGGATGACCACATCTTGGCGACCTGCCTGTTTGAAATTCCCCGTGGCATTCGTTCCCTGCGTCAGATGTTCTTCACCATCTTGAGTGATGAGCCGCAGTCCCTTGTTCTGCATGGCTGCCAGTTGTTCGCCCTTGTCGATGAACGTGACTTCCTGGCCAGAAACAGCCAACTTAACTCCGATAAATCCGCCGATGGCACCAGACCCTACGATACAAATTTGCATTATCAGTTTTCCCGTTTCTGAGGTTTCTCTCCGCTTATTTCATTGACCTTTTCGGTTCATAGATCATATCATATTAAAATATTGTTGACTTTTGCAAAATGAAAAACGAATGCATCACTCCAACAAGTCCTTTCCCTGAGAATTACATATTTGAAATAATCAACAATTAAGTTTACTCATCTGTAAAGTCGAGTCTGTCATATAAAACGGGCGTGAAATATTACAGCTAACGACGTTTTATATGTCTAACTATTAATTCATAAAATTCACACAGTAATTTTTATCATTCTGTCTTGTTGACACTTCTGCTGCTCATCATTATTTTTATATCCTTAAGCAAAGAGGGAACTTTTTAATTCTTCAAAGGTATAATAGGACAGAGGGGATAAACAACGGAATCCATGGATGACAGGTTTCTTGCCGAACGGTCCGCTGAAGGCAACAAGAATGCTTTCCGAATGCTGGTTATTCGTTACCAGAGAATGGTTTTTTCCTTTCTGGGGAAATTTTTGTTTCAATCACAAGTCCTGGAAGACCTTGCCCAGGAAACATTCCTGAGGGCATACAGACATATTGCTGAATTTAATGCGGCAAAGGGTGCTTCTTTCTCGACTTGGCTCATTACAATTGCCCGTAATCTTGCCATCAACGAAAAAGCGAAAGGAAAACGGAGGAGAGAGCATGCCAACAGTTGCATGGATATGAATCAAGGTTCAAGTAAAGAAAGTCCCCAGGACATACTGGAAAAACGCAATCTGAAATCCCGGGTTCACAATGCGATCAACCGGCTTCCGAAAAAATTTCATACAGCAGTGATTCTTTCCTATTTTGATGAGCTTTCAATAGAAGAGATAGCTCAGATCGAAGCATGTCCCGTAGGCACCGTCAAATCCCGTGTTTTCCGGGGAAAACAGATCTTGAGGCAAATTCTTGAAAAGGAGAATGTGTTATGAGAAATTCACAGCGTCCCTGTCGCCTTATCCAGGAAGATATTGCATTCAACAGAGGACTAAACGAAGCGGATAATCAACATGTTCTTTGCTGCAGCTCCTGTTCGAATCTTGCGGATAAGGTCAAGGAGTTAGATTCCCTTGTCCATAAGGTGATTGATTCGGAAATACGCCCAGACTTCGCGGACAGAGTGGTGGAAAAATTAGGGGAGGAAGAAAGCAAGGGAGACAGATTATTTTCTCTGTGGCTTTCTCTCCTTGAAAGGATATTTTATTCGAGAGCTGTTCAGTGGGTGCTTGTGGGGATTGGCTCGATTTTTGGCCTGTTTAAAATATTCAGATTTGTCTCAGCTATTTTAGTTCATGGATATATATAGCCTGGATCATTCAGGGGTGAAGCGCGTTCTGTCTGAAGTTTAGGCCGGGAATAAAATGATAGTTTCCTCAGGACAAAAGATGGAAGATAAAAAAATCAAGTTTAAAGAAAGAAAACCTCTTTTTGCCCTGGCTCTTTCATTGTTTCTGACCGGTTTGGGTCAGGCATACAACGGGAAGCTACGGAAAGGGATTCTTTTATTCCTAATCTCGATCATCTTTCCTCTTCTCCTTTTCCAAATGAGTGTTTTTGGTCCCGATAAAATGTTGATCTTATTTCTTCTGTTGTCTATTTTGGCAAGTCTAGGCATATATATCTGGGCAGCGTTGGATGCTTGGAAGCAGGCCAAAAGGATAGGGAAGAATTATATATTAAGAATCTATAATAAACTCTATGTATACATCCTCCTTATCATTGTAATGAACCTTTTCTCTTTTGGACCCCTTATTGGCTGGCAAAAAATTTGCTTTTTTGCTCTTCCGTATCGGATGGCGACTGGGAGTATGATGCCTACTATCCTTCCTGGAGATTTTATCATGACAGATAGGAGGATAGATCATTCGGCGGATAACCATGGCCTGAAGAGAGGGGAGTTGGTGGTCTTCAAGTATCCCAAAAACAAGGAAAAACATTTTATTAAAAGAGTCATCGGTCTACCTGGAGATGAAATCGAAATAAAAGGCATGGAGCTTTTTGTGAACGGAGAAAAAAGAACGGGTGAAGAGGTATCATATTCAGAGCAGAGACGAGATGAGAATATCAAGGAAGGAACAGTCGCTTTCTATGAAGAAGGGGATTTAGGGACTTATGTTGTCTTTTTTGTTGAGGGTACACCAAGAGAGAATCTGAGCGTTGCTGTGCCAGAAGGCTGTTGTTTTGTCCTCGGCGATAACCGTGATAATAGTGCAGATTCACGTCATTGGGGAATGGTTCCGCTCAACGATGTTGTCGCCAAAGCCAAGCAGGTCTATTTTTCCGTTAATCCTGAGGGTGGAATCCGGTGGAGGCGCATTGGAAAGCTTCTGGAGAATATTATTGTAATAAAATCCAGGTCACCGAACTAGGGAAACTTTTTCGTTAAGGGAGGTGATTCGATGAATAAGCCCAGGCTTTGGGTAGTTCTCCTAAGTATTATAGGTCTTTTAGCGATGGTGATTGGAGCTCTGGACCCGCTGGAGGGAGCGTTTGTCATTCTTCCTGGAAGCGGGTTGATTGCACTTGGCGCTTACCTCGGCAAGAGCCATCATCGCAGATTTATCTACTGGGCTTTCGGACTGACAGCTTTTGGTGTGGCCGTGATTATTGTCTGGAGTCTGTTTGGAGGAGTAGGTGGTGATACCGGGCGGTCAACCTGGTGGTTGCTCACCGCCCTGCCTTACCCTGTGGGCTGGATTATGAGTCTTCTTGGCGCTGTGCATTTGCTAATCAACTCGTTCCGTAAGCATTTGTAAAGAGCGCAAAAGAGGCATGGCTGGTGATTACCATAGGTCCACCAAAGAGGGAAGAATTCTTCTTAAATCAGAAGAGCAGAATTCTATCGCCAAGTCTATATATAAAAAAGGAGGGATTTTATGAGAAATGAAAAAATGATGGGTACAATTCCTGGAGTAACGGTGGAGGAATATATTCGCTACTGGGGAAAATATTGGGCTGTTACTGCCGGCATATTGGTATGGAATACAAACAAAAGTTCGAAGAAGATTGGATATACTTTACGGTTTCTAAGGAGGAATAAACACATATATAGGGAGGTTATCATGAAAAAAACTGCCAACAAAGGCAATCGATACCTTACATGGGTCTTACGCACTCTTCTAATCTTAATGATTCTTTTCTGGGCACTGTTTTCACTAGATGTATTTGAAGAGGAACATGGCTTTTGGAATATCTTTGCGGCATTTTTAATGCATAACATACCTGTATTTGTGATGATTTTTATTCTGATCATTGCCTGGAAAAGGGAACATATAGGCGGTATGCTCTTAATGTTGTGCATTCTCGGATTTACAATTTTTCTTATTGCAGGCTCCGGACGATTTATGTACGGCACCCTAATCATGGTGGGAATACCTTTTCTGATAGGTGCAATGTTTGTTGTTAATCACTATTTACTGAGCAATAAAAAAGCTGTCAATAATACACCTCCATCCTAAATGGATATCTTCCCAGTTTTTTTATTTTTTAATGCTTTGTATCCTTCTCTTTCCATCCTAATATCTTTGAAGAAGCAAAACCGCCACATAGCAAAACATAGGAAATTCGTTATTTAATCTCAACGATTTAATTTGTATTTGATTTAATCTATAAGGGTATATCTTTTTAATCATTCGAAGAATATCTGGCCAAAAGACATAGTTTGAATCGATTGACTCTTTATTGATATCGGATTATCCTTGTTTATCTAACATCATAGAAGCAAAATGGATCTTGAATTATGATCTGTCCCGAGTGTCAAGCCGCTAATCCCGATACCCAGCGATTTTGCGGCGAATGTGGGACTCAACTCATCTCTCCGAAAGAAATCTCTCCCACCAGGACTCTCCAAATTCCCATTAAAGAATTGGAAATTGGCAGCCTCTTTGCCGAAAGATACCAGATTACTGCAGAGCTCGGCAAAGGAGGCATGGGACGTGTCTACAGAGCCCTCGACAAAGAAATAAACGAAGAAGTCGCCATAAAACTGCTGAAACCAGAAATTGTTGATGAAGAGAGTACTATCGGGCGCTTCCGCAATGAATTGAAATTGACTCGTAAAATCGCCCATAAGAACGTATGCAAGATGTATCACCTCGCAAAAGAGGGAGAGACTCTATACATCACTATGGAGTATGTTTCAGGTGAAGATTTAAAGAGGCTGATCAAAAAAGAAGGAAAGATTCCTGAAGAAGAGGCTTTGAGCATTGCCAGGCAGGTGATCGCGGGATTGGCGGAGGCCCATGAGCTGGGTGTTGTGCACCGGGATTTAAAACCGCAGAACATCATGATAGACAAGAAAGGCAATGCAAAGATTATGGATTTTGGGATAGCACGCTCGAAAGAAGCTCCCGGAGTCACTACCACGGGGATGATCATTGGAACGCCGGATTATATCTCCCCAGAACAGGCAGAGGGGGAGGAGGCAGACAAACGATCAGATATCTATTCATTCGGAGTTTTACTTTATGAGATGGTGATAGGGAGTGTTCCTTTTAGAGGAGACACTGCACTCAGTGTGGCCATTAAACACAAAACCCAAATACCTTCGGATCCAAGGAAGCTCAATCCTGAAGTTTCAGAAGGTCTGAGCCGATTGATATTGATATGCATGGAAAAAGAGAGAGACAGGAGGTATCAATCAGCAGAGGATCTGCTTTCTGATTTAGTCAAGATAGAAAGAGGTCTTCCTACCGAACTGAGAGAAATCCCTGCCAAAGAGCCTGCACGTGAACTGATAGGGGAGAGGAAATGGCGGAATTCTATTGTCGTACTTCCCTTTGTAGACTTAAGCGCTCAAAGAGACCAAGAGTATTTTTGTGATGGGATGGTTGAAGAACTTATCAATTCGCTATCCAGGATCAAGGATCTACGTGTTGTGGCCAGGACCTCCGCTTTTTCATTCAAGGGAAAAGATGCGGACATCCGCGAAATTGGAAAGAGACTGAATGTTAAAACAGTTCTTGAGGGCAGTGTACGGAAAGCCGGAAACAGGCTGCGCATAACAACACAGCTCGTGAATGTGGAAGAAGACTTTCCCATCTGGTCTGATCGTTATGACCGAGAGCTCGAGGATGTGTTTGCCATCCAGGATAACATCGCACAGAGCATTGTCAATGCCCTAAAAATAGAGGTTTTGGGCGAGAAGGAAGCGCCTCTAGTCAAGTCCCACACCGAAAAACCCGAGGCTTACGAGGCTTATCTCAAGGGCAACTTTCACTATTGGAAGCTTTCTCCTGAGAACATCGCACTTGCCCTGGATTACTACCAGCTCACTCTGGAGAAAGACCCGAATTTCGCGCTGGCCTATACAGGTATCAGTAGCGTTTGGGTTACGCGCGGGATGTTAGGAATCGTGCCACCCCTTGAGGCATTTCCGAAAGTGAAGGAGGCTGTGCTGAAAGCCATTGAGTTGGATGACACGCTCTCGGAAGTTCATTACAATTTGGCTATTTTCAGATTTTACTACGAATGGGACTGGACTGGTGCAGAGAAAGCGTTCCAACGGGCGATCGAGCTCAATCCTAATAATGCGAATATTCACTTAATTTACTCGTCTTTTGTAGACATGATGGGACATCCGGAGGAAGCAATGGCGGAGATCGAGCGAGCCCTGGAATTGGACCCTCTCAATTTCTTCGCCCAGTGTATTTTTGGCCTGCACTTGTTTAACCAGCGTCGGAATGATGACGCCATTGCGCACTTCCTTAATACCCTTAGAACGGAACCCAACTTCCCGCTGGCGCATGAGGGTCTCTGGGTCGCCTTCCACCAAAAGCGAATGGATAAGGAGGCTCTGGCAGAAGCGAAGAAATATTTCGAGGTGCAGGGCGATCGTGAAGTTGCACAAGCTCTGGAGCGAGGCTACGCGGAGGCTGGCTACTCCAGGGCGATGAGCCTAGCAGCAGAGAAGCTTGCGATGCGTTCAAAGCAAACCTATGTTCAGCCCTCGCAGATTGCGCGACTGTATGATCATGCCGGAGAGAAAGACCGAGCCCTCGAGTGGCTGGAGAAAGCCTTCAAGGAACATGAGCCCGCCTTGGTCTCTTTAAACGTGTGGCCACAGGGTGCCTTACGCGATGACCCGCGCTTCGAGGATATGCTGCAGCGGATGAACTTCCCCCACTAGATTATCTTAAATCAATCTTTCCTGTTGTTGAGTCGCACACCTAATAAGTCGAAAGAAGAATATTGCAGTTGTAATCCTTGCCTTGCTTAGAAATCTTGCCACCCTTTGCCTTTGAGCAAGCCACGGATGTAGCCCACCTGGCCAGCATGTTGAAGTGCTTCAGCCAAGGCAACTATGAGACGTGATCCAACAGTGGGAAAATATTGTGCCCAAGGATCGTCGATCTTACGGCTAAGATCAGAACTGGAGAGGGAGGCTATGCTGCGCTTTGACCTCTCCAGTACAGCCTGATAGTAATTCAGCAATGTCTTAACATCAGGAGAATTGAACGCTTCTACCTGCTCTGGACTGTGGCCTGTCCCACTGTCTGTAGGGTCGGGTGAACGGTTGAACTTTTCATGCCATCTGTCCTTAATCCAAAGTTGTTCCACTCCTGTGATAGAGCTGATGAGGCCGTCCAGTTCTCGAGCTTGATGCCAGGCTGTCCAGCCAATACTATTGCAATCGGGACGAGATTGCAGGTCCAAATCTTTCTGAGAAAGCCCCTCAAGTGCTCTCTCAACAGACTTAAACGCTTCATCATAACTGTCAATGAACAAATCTTTCCACTCCATTAGTACCTCCTTTTACTTTGATTCCCATAATGGGACTTGAGTGTAGCCCTGTTTTGAAACTGTGTCAATACCCTCGACCAATGTATACTAACAAGGGATTTTCTTACTATATTGCGTCGTTAATTTAATTGTTATGCGACATTTTTCAAAGGCCTGAATTAGTTTGATTGGACAATACTGCTCAATTTAACTATTGGTTATTTCAAGAAATTTTTTCTGCAGTTTGCTTCTTGCAGCAGTGGTTATGAAGACGTATGATCGTGAATGATCCGCCAGCCCCCGGGTTTGTGTTGGAGCACGAGGGTGAATAATCCTTCGCTGGACTCATCCTTCGCCTTGACCTCCCAGCGTCCCAGGACGAGGGCAATATCTTCGGATAAAACGTTGATCATAATATCCGTGAAATCGAGAGTGCCCATCCGTTCACCTGAATAATTCGCCTTGTAGCGAGCGATGAGGGCGTTCCATCCAACAACTCTATTATTCCCGGACTGGAATGTTAATTCCTCTGATTTCCAGTAGTACTCCATAAAGCCATCGATATCACCCTGGTCCCAGGCAGCTTTTTGTTTGATCAAAACGTCGAGAACGTCTTCGTCGATGTCAGAAGTCGCAGAAAATCCTACCGCACAGACAAAGAAAAAAATAAGACTCATTATTAGCTTTTTTTTCATGTTTGCTCCTTTAGAAAATAAGGTCGAATTCATCGGAATAAAAAGAACCTGAATAGAACGAAGATATCTTGTCTTATTCTATTTGTAAAGTAATCATTCCCGCGAGCAAGCATCCTTATCGCGACGAACTTGAATTCAGTTGCTGTGAACGGTTTTAAAAAAATCTTTCGGTTTTAGTCTTTGAGCTCTTTATAGTCTTCTGGTGTATCGATATCTTTGATGATCGCCGGAGTATCCAGTTCCACCTCCAGGATATCCTCGGGATGGTTGTGAATGAGCGCCCTCAGCCCGATTTCAGGGTCGAGCGCGGCCACTTTCTGGCTATACTTATTATCGATGAGAATTGGGTGCCCCCGCCTCTTATCGAAGACTGGCAGCACAATTCCTTTCTCTGTTGATCTATAGGCATGGACAATCTGGGTGATGGCAGAGCTCGGCACCATCGGCTGGTCGCCTAGAAAAACAAGAACAGCCTCGGTCTCTTTGGGGAGAGAGACAAATCCCTTCTGGACAGAGGAGAGCATTCCTTCCTTATAACGAGGATTGTATACACTCTTTACGGGAAGATCTTTGATGATCCTCTCGATTTTTTCTCTGTTAGCCCCTAAAACGATAAGGGTCTCATCCACGCTGGAATGTGTAATATGATCGATTACGGTCTCAAGAATTGTTTTGTCTCCATAGGGCAGCAGTTGTTTGGATCGGCCCATCCTCTTGGATTCTCCGGCAGCTAAAAGCAGTGCCCAGATCAAGGTTTTGTCCTCCTTTGGCTCTGGATTTGGCCTCTGACAAGGACAAGCTGGGCGGCTATGCTGACAGCGATTTCTTCGACAGTGTTGGACTGAATTTCGAGGCCTATGGGTGAGAACACCCTGTCGAATTGCTCTGCGGATGCCCAGCCTTCGTCCAAAAACTTCTGGC
>Ga0307425_1000037_pt1 | contig 64443 bp, 55 predicted proteins | sample SalMarWE160330MG_FD_202152 | JGI IMG/M metagenome (GOLD analysis project Ga0307425, IMG submission 202152) | Salt marsh sediment microbial communities from the Plum Island Ecosystem LTER, Massachusetts, United States - WE1603-30 | ecosystem: Environmental > Aquatic > Marine > Intertidal zone >... | reverse complement strand
TCAACATTTCTATCAGAGTAAAACCCTTTTCCTTCTTTTTGAATCGTCGCATAAGTACTCCTTTCAAAAAGGCATTTCATTCATACTGAATATCGCCATAAGCATGGATATGACAACAAACCCGACGACAAGTCCCATGGCAAGAATCATGGCAGGCTCCAGAAGGCTGATAAATCTCTTGACCGTATCCTTTACCATTTTCTCGTAATTCTCTGCCACCCTCAGGAGCATACTGTCTAACCTTCCCGTCTCTTCGCCCACTGTAATCATCTGAATCGCCAATGAGGGAAAGACCCCGCTATCGCTCAACGGTTTTGAAAGCTTTTCCCCCTCTTTCACCCTCTCATATATCTCTTCCATTGACTTGGCGATCACACGGTTTCCTATAATATCCTTGACTAAGACAAGCGCATGCAAGATCGGGACCCCGCTCTTTGTCAAGGTTCCCAAGGTCCTTGCAAACCGGGCTACTTCAATCTTCTTGACTAACTCTCCGGCGATCGGAAGACTCAGTTTGTTCCGATCCAATCTCAACCGGCCTGCCCGGGTACTAAAATACCGCCTGAGGAAAAAAAAGATGGCGCCTAATCCCCCGAGGATGACCCACCAATAGGTCCTCAACACCTCGCTGAGACCCAACAGAAAACGGGTGGTAAAGGGTATTGCCTGACCCATATCAGAAAAAATAACAGAGAATTTGGGAATAACAAAGGTCAGCAGGATGATGATTGAAATCCCACCCACAAAGACGAGAAAAAGGGGATAAACCAAGGCCGATTTAATATAATCCTTCAGCTCCTGAGAACTCTCTAAAAAGGCGCCTAACCTGCCCAGGACAGATTCCAGAACACCGCCGGCCTCGCCCGCCCTTACCATGTTCACATAAAACTTGGAAAAGATCTTAGGGTGTTTTGCCATAGCATCCGACAGATATCCGCCCCCCTGCACGGTCTTTAGGATATCACCCACCACCTCCTTCACTTTTTCCTTTTCCGCTGCATCAATCAATATGGAGAGTGCCCGGTCTACAGGAAGACCAGACTCCAACAGTGTAGAAAGATCCTGGGTAAAAGCGAGGGTATCCTTACCGGAAACTCCTTTAAAAAAAGAGCCTATCTGCTTAGAAATATCGACATCAAGACGCCTGCCGCCACCTTTGGAAAGGGCGATCCTCATGGGAATAAACCCCATATTATGAAGCTCGGTCACCACACCCTTCTCTCCCTCTGCCTCAAGAGAACCATTGACGACTTTTCCTGAACTGTCCGTTGCCTTGTAAAGATACGTGGACATCCTATTTCTCTAAGGTTACCTTCAACACCTCTGAGATAGTGGTCACTCCCTTTCTGACCTTCCGCCACCCATCCTGCCTCAAGGTCATCAACCCTTTTCCCATGGCCATCTCTTTGATCCTCTCATTGCTCGATCCCTTTGTAATCTCTTTCCTGATATCATCGTCCACGGGGAGGTATTCAAATATGGCCGTTCTCCCCCTGAATCCCGTGTACCTGCATTCTTCGCACCCTTTTCCCGCAAAAAACTCGATTTCCGATGCCTCATCATGCCCTATACCCATGGAATTCAACAGCTTACCATCAGGCCTGGCCGGCTCTTTGCAGTAAGGGCAAATAACCCTGACAAGCCTCTGGGCCAACACCCCTAAGAGGGTTGAGCTGAGAAGAAAACTCTCCACCCCCATGTCAAGTAGTCGGGTAATGGCCCCAGCCGCATCGTTGGTATGAAGGGTGCTGAAAAGCAAATGGCCCGTGAGCGCTGACTGAATGGCAATCTCGGCCGTCTCTCTGTCTCTTATTTCACCGACTAAGATAATATCGGGGTCCTGACGCACAATAGAACGGAGTCCCTTGGCAAAGGTCATCCCTATCTTGGAGTTCACCTGAATCTGATTGACGCCGTTCAACTGGTATTCAACCGGTTCCTCTAAGGTAATAATCTTATTCTCCGGAGAGTTTATCTTTGCAAGTGTGGTATAAAGTGTGGAAGTCTTGCCGCTCCCTGTGGGCCCTGTCACTAAGATCATGCCGTAGGGCTGAGACACTAATTCTTTGTATTGCGCTAAAATATCCTCCGGAAAGCCTATTTTCTCTAAGTCGAGAACCAGGGTATCCCGGTCCAATATCCGCATCACAAGGCTTTCACCAAAGAGGGTCGGAATGGTCGAAACCCTAAAATCAATCTCCTTATCCGCGATCTTGAGTTTGATTCTCCCGTCCTGGGGAAGACGTCTTTCTGCAATATCTAACTTTGCCATGATCTTGACTCTGGAAATTATGGCGGCCTGAAGGCGTATAGGGGGGGATTCAACATGGTGCAGGACACCGTCTATACGATAACGGGCCTTGAATTCATTTTCAAAGGGCTCGAAATGGATGTCACTCGCCTTGAGTTCCACCGCATTAAAGATAAGACGGTTTACCAGCCTTATAATGGGCGCCTCTGAAGCAAGATCTCTCAGATGATCTGCGTCCTCAATCCCTTCAGAAGATATCTCATAAACATCTTTGTCCGCCTCTTCTATTATGGTCTCAATGGATTGGCTCCCCGCGCCATACAACCTCTCGATGGTCTCAAAAATATCACCCTCATTCCCTTGACACACGTCTATTGTCAGTCCTGAGGCGAGTCTAAGAGCATCGATGGTATAAAAATCTTCAGGGTCTGCCATAGCGATTCGAAGAAAACCCTTGCCCATCTCTAAAGGCACAAACCTCGATTCCTTCATCATCTTCTCAGAAAGATTGTCTATGACCACCGGTTCCTTCGGGTACTCTTTAAAAGATATGGGAGTCATTGCATTCTCACTATTCTTTAAAATAGTCGATCACGCTCTGGATAATCGATTCCAGGTCATAGGACGGCTCAAAGCCTATCGCATCTTTCAGCTTTCTGATGTTTGGGCGCCGCCTTTCCATATCCTCAAAACCGGGCCCGTACGCCTTTTCATATGGGATATGCTCGATCTCGGAATCGCTCCCGGTCATCTCTTTCACCTTCTGGGCCAGATCATTGATCGTGACCTCATGATCGTTGCCCACATTGAAGATCTCCCCTTCTGCTGAGGGCTCGGCCATGAGCCTTGCAATCGCCCCTATTGCATCATTGACATGCGTAAAACTCCTGCTCTGGGTCCCGTCTCCATATACGGTTATCGGTTTCCCCAATAGTGCGCACTGGACAAAATTGGGTAAGACCATCCCGTACTGTCCGGTCTGCCGGGGGCCCACCGTATTGAACAACCGCCCTATCAACACCGGTAACTTCTTCTCGTCAAAGTAGGCAAGGGCCAAAAACTCGTCCAGGGTCTTAGAGCAGGCATATGCCCAGCGTCTCTTCTTCACCGTCCCCATGACCCGGTTGTCATCCTCAGACAGATCGTGTTCCACATGCTTTCCATAGATTTCCGAGGTAGACGCAATAAAGACCTTTTTCTTGAACCGGTTGGCCAATCTCAATACCACCTCGGTTCCCTTTACGTTAATATCCAATGTCTCCACTGGGTGATCCATGATATTCCGCACACCAACCGCCGCAGCGAAATGATAGACATGATCTGCCTTAAAAATCAATTCATTCATGACAGACTCATTCAAAATAGTATCGACCACCAAATGCAGCCTTTCATGAGTTTGAATTTTCGCTATGTTGGCAAGCTTTCCGGTCCATAGGTTGTCAATGATGAACACATCATCTCCCCGTTCCAAGAGCCTCTCTGCTAAGTGAGACCCTATAAAACCAGCGCCACCCGTAATCAATACTTTCATCGTTTCTCCCTCTTGACTCAAAGCAACCTCCCTCCCCCCGTTTTCCGCGCTACACCTCGAGACCTCTGCAAAATATTCAATATATTCCTGTGGTTAATCCCGCTAAAGCGTCCCGCTATAAGCGGGATTAATCTTGACCGAAATTGAATGTTTTTCATAAGGTCTCGCCTCATGCCCTATGCACTCTGCAGTAAACACGGCTCCGCTCCTTCAGTTACCATATACCAAAGCACCTATCTGCTTAATATAATTACTTCTTTGTGATCTATTCCCTGCTCTGTTTACTGCCCGCTACCTCGGCACCCTTTCAAGTGCCCAATCCCCGACCTCCACTTCGAGAGACCGTTGCAACAGCTCGACGGAGACTACCACTCTGTCTGTTTTACCTTTGGGACGAAGGTAAAAGCCAGCCAGCCCCTTTAGCGGCCCATCCATGATCATCACCCTGTCTCCTTTTTGCATATAGGCGCGATTTTGAACCGTACGATCCGTGCCATCTAAGATCATCAGCGAAGATATTTCCTGATCATCAGCAGGGATGGGCTTCCCCTTAAAGGAGATTATGCGAACTACTCCGACAGTCTTGATAATTCGGTGATACTCCTCGGCCTCAAGAACAGAACGAACAAACACATAACCCGGAATCATAGGGACCAATATTTTCTTACGCCGGTCTTTTCGCCTGCTCATTACCTGTATCTTGGGCACAAAGGCCTCAACGGATTTGCCGCAAAGCCCTTCATAGACCTTTTGCTCAAAACGGCTTCGGGTGTGCAGGGCGTACCATTTAAGGGATTGTTGATTGTTGATTGTCAATTGTTGATTGAGCATTCCTTAAAGCCATATACCTCGTTAAGCGGTTAATTCTACAGGGTGACTATCTTGGCCGAATCCACCCCTTTTTCAATAAGATATCCTATGTCCCGGGCTGTGTCATCCAAACGGGTCACTAAAACCGCGTCCCAATCTTCTCTGTCCAACCGGTCAATGCCCTCGGCCTCAAACTCAAAGAACACGCTCCCGTTTTTCCTCTCATCAACAATCCCCACCAAATGAATGTTGGTAAGCTGCAGATAGAGATATGCCAACTCGGCTACCTCCCCAGCACCGAAAAATAGGATGGACGCTATCCGGTTTTCTTCCATCTCTTCAAATTTGCCAATTAATAACTGCTTAATCTCTTTATAAAATCTGGTCGAGTAGTGTAGATATTCCACGGTAAGTCGGCTCTTCCTTGCCAAACCCTCACGGGTCAAGAAATATTTCACCCTGTTCCTGGGCATGGTCTTGACCTTAAAATATCCCTTGTTGACAAGTCTCTTTAGAAAGGTATTGACCAGACCCAAGGAGATATTCAAGCGCCGGGAGAGTTCTCTCTGGCTGGGGTTACCATCCCGCTCGATTTCTCCCATTAATCGGAGTGTGTGAATGTCTTGATTGTCCATGTGAGCTATCCCAAGGCACCGCTTTTGCTTACTAAAATTATTGAGATTAAATACCCGACAGTCATATTGTTCATTAATTGAACGTTTTGTCAAGGGAAATATGACTGCCCTGGATTCTATCTCTAAAAATGCATAGATCATGCCAAAAATACCTGCATGTCCATTTGGCCTTTTTTTAGTCATTCACACGCGACCGCTGACAAAATGTGCACCTTTTTGCCAATCGAACCATAGGCCTGTTATCGAAGTCCAGTTATATCGTGGCGTCCTTTTTAACCAAGACGGCCTTCATCAAAAAATTAATGGACATGAATTATTTCAAACGGTAGGAATTAAGAGACCGTGGCATGTAAAGAGAAAAAACTAAATAAAGATACGATTGCACGATGTGCTAGGGGAGAGGTCTGAAGCCACGTATGATCGCTCTTTTGAACATTTTGCGCGGCTTGTCCGGGAGGGGAACGTGTAATGTTGTGGTCGGGACGACTGGATTTGAACCAGCGACCCCCGCGTCCCGAACGCGGTGCTCTACCAGGCTGAGCCACGTCCCGACAAATTACAGAGACCTTTGCAAAACGCCCCCTTTTACTCAATCTCGGCGTCAGGCTCAAATTTCAATCCTCGAAATATTCGATATATTCCTGTGGTTGAAATTTTCACCTTCCTTGACCTTGACCAAAATTGAGCATTTTTCAAAGCTCTCTTTCACATTTAACCTATTTTTGCATTGGGGGCAAGCACAATTTATCCCCTGTAATCTCCATGAAATTCTCCATCATCTTAGCAGTGGCCCCCCAGATTAGATCTTTCCCATTTTCATATGCGGGTGTCTCGTATATCACCCCTTCATATTCCACAGAATATCGCTTGTTTTCAGAATTGGCACGATGAAAAAGGCTCAGCGGCGCCTTGACTACCCTTTCTACCTCCGCCCTGTTAATAACAAGGTCATTTAGATGAGTAACCCAACCGACAAGCGGGTGAACAACATAATTAGACGCCATCGTCAAAACATCATCAATCCTGCCTAAAATCTCAATATGTTCCCTCGAGAGGCCGATCTCCTCATAGGTTTCCCGCAAAACCGTCTCCTCAATGGACGCATCCCCCTTGTCAACAGCGCCCCCTGGAAAAGATATCTGGCCTTTATGGTGTTCTACCCTGTCGGTCCTCTTGGTTAAGAGGACCTTGCAGGATCCTCCCTCTAACAAAAGCGGGAGCAGTACGCCGGCATGCCTGTAGCCGGGCTGTTTGCCATCCTTAATGACCTTTGGATCCCTGGTGCTCAGCATCTCCTTAATGATCATTGACGGAAATTTCTGGTAGGACATAGCGGCTTTCAACAGAACCTATCTGCTTCCATAAGTCTCAAGGTACTTGTCAAATTGTGCCTTTATCTTCGCATTAATCGGAGTTCGTTTCCCTTCAATCATGACAGGAATCTCATCCTTATAGATATACTCAACAACCTCCCTGATGCCGGCCACGGAGAAAACCGGGACTCCGCTCTTAGACACGAAATCCTGAATAGCATTTTCTCCCTTTTGACCCAATATCACCTTGCCGTCCCGGTCATAAACAGCGGTTGTCTGTTCCCTGTCCAGCCCTATTCCTATTCCTTTCACACGGAATGTTATTCCCTGGAACCGGGCCTCGGATTCAATCTTCTCCAAAAGATCGAATTTAGTCCTCATGGAGGTTGCCACATCATCTACAATAAATATCCGGCAACCATCAAAAAGGGAACTGTTGACGAAAATGCTCTTTGACACGCTCCCTTCACCATGGGTCTTGGCCTCTTTTCGATCATAGTCAAAGGTCATATCAACCCGGTGTTCCTGCCACAGGGCAATGGCGGTTGCGAGGGCAATGGCGCTCCCTTTATAAGAAGGGCCTAAAATGACGTCTGCGTCTTTGGCTAACCCCTCTGACATCATCATACCGGCAAAAAAAGATCCCATCTCGATGCTCAAACGGCCAGTCCTGAACATAGCCATGTTTACAAAATACGGAGTAGGCCGGCCATCTTTCAGGACAAGACCTCTGTCAAAAAATATGGCTCCAGTCTCGGCCAAGATCTCGGCGAGTCTTTTTGTGTAATCTTTCATTCTGTAATAATAAACAAGGTTAGCGTATCTATCAACACATTTATCAGCAGTTCTGATTTTGGAAAGAACTTCTAATTCACTGCCATTCAAATATCCGTAACCCGATTTTTTTAACTGCTGTCCATCGGATTCAACCGATCTAACGAGATCTTGCGCCCTGTGCCCCTCGGGACCCACGCATTAATCTCAGTGTCTTGTCCAGCCCACGCCGCGCCTTTACAAGCCCGGGGTTGATCTGTAATGCCCTGGAAAAATATCTTCTTGCGCCCTCGATATCGCCCTGCCGTTTTAGAATAAACCCCAAATTGGTATATGCGTCAGCATAACCGGGGTTTATGCGTACCGCTTCATAGAGATGTCTTTTTGCCTCGCTGATGAGCCCCCGTTGTTCCAGAACGATTGCCAAGTTGTAGTGTGCCGACGCATAATCGGGGTTGATCTCCAGGGCCTTAGACCAGTGCTTGACAGCCTCCGTGAACCTTCCCTGGGACGCATAAGCATTTCCCAAGCCATTATGAGCCTCCGCAAAGCCTGGTTTGATCCTCAAGGCTTTGGAGAAATGGCGGATGGCCTCCTCGAATTCTCCCTTATTAGCCAGGGCAGTACCCAGACTGTTGTGGGCCTGAACAGAAAAAGGTTTAATACGTAGCGCCGCAGAAAGATGCTCGATGGCCTCTTCGACCCTTCCCTGGCGCAGAAGGACAGTTCCCAAATTAGCATGTGCCAAGGCAAAGCCCGGTTTGATCCGCAGTGCCTCTATCAACTGCTTGACAGCGAGGTTAAGTCTGCCCTGATCGTTTAGGGCTAAACCCAAATTGTTGTGTCCCCTATGGTTTTTTGGGTTTTTGCTTACAACATCCGCCCACAATGTTATGGGGTCTTGCCAAACCTTGTTTCTCTCATATGTGGTCACTCCAAGGTATACGATAATAGAGATTGAAGTGACAACGGCCCATGATCGCCTCTCTGATAAGAGATCGAACACCAGGTAAATAACTACAAGAACAAAACCAAACATCGGAAGATAAAGCCTGTGTTCAAACAACGCATCGCTTATGGGAATAATGCTGGACTCCACAGAGAGAGTAATGAAAAACCAAAAGATACCGAAGCTTATGACCGGACGTTTCTTTACCTTCCATATTCCAAGGCCGATGATAGCGATCAGGAAAAGAAAGGCTGCTGGAGTGTAGCCATCAAAAAACCCTGTTTTGAAGGGGTACATGTAATCGAGATTCTGGCCGATTGGTATAAATAAGAGGCGTATATATATGGCTACGACATTGAACTGCGTGCAGAGATAACTCCAGCGGCCAACTGCCCCGGTCTCCTTCATAAGACCTGAAACATCTTCTAACAGACTCCCAAATTGGAGGTCGCCCCGGAAGAAGCCTGAGACATATAAGAAAAAAATCCCCAAAAGCAGAAAAACTGGTCCAAACCACACTATCTTCCTCTTCCACCCCTGCCATGTCCTATCAAAAAGGAAGTACTCGGAAAGGATAATCACACCAGGTAGACTCGCGGTGTTTTCTTTGCTCAAAAATGCTAACATTCCGCAAAGAAAAGAAAGTATGAAATACGCCAGGGCCTTAGGAACGGAACCTGTACCGTTTGAGCTGCTATAAAGGGCCCTCGCCCTTATGTAAAGGAGTACTGAAGATAGATAGAACATCGCAGCTATAGAGGTGTATCTCTGGACAGTGTATGTGACTGCCTGTGTCTGAATCGGGTGCGCAACGAAAATCAATGCGGCAAACAGGGACATTAATGGTATTAATGATTGAGAAGCGGCCCTTTTTTTGTTCTCGGTCACTCCCCTGTTCCTCGATGTTCTACGTTTCGGATTAGCCCTGGACCTTGAAGCAGCTATAGGTGCAAACTGCCGCTCGGAAGACGAATACAGATGCTTGAAAATGATAAATGAAAGGAAGTAGACAAGGAAACCGTTTATGACATGTACCAGAACATTCACCAAGTGGTAGCCAAAAGGATTCAACCGGCCTAAGCTATAATTTAGAGCAAAGGTTGCATCTACAATCGGCCTGCGGGAAAGTAATACCCTGGGTGAGAGATAGTTTTTCAAATCCCTGATCTGGACCTTATCTACAATCTGCACTGTCCCATCAAAGACAAAAGGTACTCTGTATATGTTGCTGTAGATAAGCACAGCAACGAGTGTAACAAGAAAGCATGCAAACCAAGGGCTTGATATGCGGCTTGTGACTGTATTAGCCCCCATATATATTTACCTATTCGTCTTCATAGCAAAATGCCTGTTTTTCTTGTTGCAAAGGTCCAGATATCATTCAGTAAATAGTTAAGGACCGCCGCAAGGACAATGGAAATAATATTTGCGATAAGGTAGTGCATGAATTGCGCAAGCAAAAGGGTAAAAACAAACTGAAGCCCTATTGCCAACCCGCAGGCAATGAAATATTGGCCCATCTGAGGAAAAAATCCGTATTTCGTCTTCCCCTTCCGATCAAGCCAGGTCCATTTCCTATTCCATAGGTAATTGTTTATTGTGGCGAAAAAGATAGCCAGACCGAGCGACAGATTGAGACGGATCCACTCTGGATCAATATTCTTAAAAAGGACTTCTCGATTGATATACAGAGCAACTAAATTGATAATCATACCGGAAAGGCCGACAACGCTGAATTTAACAAATCGATACCGAAACAACAAACCAATTCCCGGTATTCCTGGTATCTTGTCAATTAGCATAAAGGCTCATTTCCCGGCCTAAATAGTGAATCCCCAAATTAGTTATATTCCTAACCTTCAAGCATTTCATACGCCTTTTCGAGCACCTCCTGTGGTGAAATGCTTTTTAGGCATATATTGTCCCCGTCACATGGCGAATTCCTGTGGTTATATGCCGTAAGGCAGGGTGAACACGATAACGGGACATGAAAACTGAATGAATTGAAACCTAAAGGACCATAGAGGAGCGGAGTCTCGGGGCCATAAAGGATAATTGCAGGAATGGGTGTCATGGCCGCAAAATGCCCGGGGCCTCCGTCGTTGGTGATGAGGAGTGAGGCAAAATAGAATATCATCATGAGTTCCCGAATTGATTTAGTATATCCGGTAAGATCAATGCAGTTGTTATTACTGCACTTTTCGAAAATCTCTTTAGCTAAGCTCTTATCCTCTTCCAAGCCTATGACACCCACCGCATATCCGTGGTGAATCAAATCCCCTGCAACCGTACAGAAATTTTTCAATGGCCAGGCCCTTATAGGTAATAGCCCTCCTCCGGCATAGAGAAATACCAGTTTTTTGTCTGCTATCTCCGGGAAATCCCTTCTAAATCGCCGCAACGCGTTCTCAATTTCCGCCTCACTGATCTTTAGTGGAGAAACCCTCAATTTATCAGAGACCGGAAGCCGTTTAGCCTTAGGGATCGTTTCAGACCCAATGGCTTCAGCCAAGGTTATGAACTGATGTGAAATATGGTGGTAGGGATTATAAAGCACCGGTCGATTGATGAATTCTCCCCTGAAAAGCCCTTCCTGTGTATAAGGATGGAATCCGGCACGTATCTTGGCGCCACTTAGAAATGAATAGATAGCACTTACCCTTGAGAATAATTCACAGTCAATAACAGTATCTATCCTGGATTCACGTATTTTGACCAAGACGCGAAAAGTGTCCAAGAGCATCCTTATCAAAGAAGTATTTCGAACCGTCAGGATATTCCTTAGAGGCACCACATCGATCAATTCCAAAATTTCCCTATTTTGATCTAATAATAAGACATGAATTGACACTCCCGGGTACTTTCTTCCAATAAATTCAAACATGGGATATGCCAAAACAAGACTTCCCATTTCGGAAAGGAGTATGACCAAGAGATTCTTCGGATTGGATTGGATTGAAGTGCCCGCGTCTTTTCGAAAAAAAATAGAAAACAACCAACAAATAAAGGTGCCTAAGAGACGATCTAACCTGCGTTGAAATTGTATGTTCATTTTTTCATATCCCCGAGGCGCTTATTGAGGAAATCGACCTGATGTTTGAGATTACGATCGGTCTTCATCTTGTGGTCGACAAGTTCTACTGAATAGAGCACGGTGGAATGGCTCCGGTTTATGATCTTCCCTATTCCCGCCAGGGTCTCGTCCGAATGGTGGCGACAGAGGTAGGTATAGATATTGCGGGGAGTGGTATAGACCTTTTTTCTCGACTTGGAGCATACTTTCTCCCGGTCAACATGGTAATAACCGCATACAAGCTTGATGATCTCCTCAGGGGTGATGGAATATTCCCCCGAAACCAGGGCGCTTACGACCTCTTTGGCCAAATCCATGTCGATTCGCGCCCCGATAAGCTCTGCCCTTGCCTTGAGACACTTGAGGGCGCTTTCCATCTGCCGGATGTCCTGTTTAAGGCGCTTTGCGAGATAGTGGATAACCTCTTCCGAGAGTCCCACATTATAAACAGATGCCTTTTCGGTAAGAATCTGGACCCTGGTTGCATAATCAGGATGAGCAATGGCAGTGACTAAACCAGAGGTGAGGCGCGAAGTCAACTCCTTAGACATGCGGGGGATGTCCTTGGGTGGAAGGGCGCTGGTAAATATGATCTTTTTATTGTCACCGGCCAAGGCATCCAAGGTATATCCCAACTCGGCCTGGATTTTCTCCTTGCCCCCTAAAAAATGGACCTCCTCCAACAGAAGCACGTCGCAGTGACGGCGATACCTCTTTTTAAACTCTTCAATCCGGTTGGTCCTGAGGGATGAGATCATCTCATTGGTGAAGTCCTCGGCAGTCATATAAAAGATTCGAGTGGAGGGGTTCTTCTCCAATATCCTGTGTCCTATGGCCTGGGAGAGATGGGTCTTACCCAATCCTGTGTTGGCTAACATCAGGAGAGAATGATAATGACATGGGTCCCCCGATGCCATGCTCTTTGAGGCAGAATAGGCAAACTCATTGGACTGGCCCACGATAAAGCGGTCAAAGGTGAACTGGCTCTTAAGCCAGAGATTCCTGCGGCCCTGTCTTGTAGGCAGGGAGGGGAGGGTTAACTGGTCAGGATCGGGAGGCAAAGAGGAGAGGGCGGGCGCCCTCTTTTGGCGTGTTACCTTAAACAGGAGTTCCACATGACTGAGGCCCGCCTCCTTGAATTTGTCCCGGATAAGGCCAAGGTAGTTTTCCTGGACCCAGTTCTTGGAAAACCTGTTGGGGCAACTGAGGACAATCGATTTCTCCTTGCTCTCTAAGCATGAAATGGGGTCTATCCAGAGGGAATAGCTGTTTTTTGGAAGGGCAGGCTTTATCTGGTTCTTGATTTCGTCCCAGAGGGGGCTCATTATGGTCTCCTGACGGTAGGGAAAAGGGTGAAAGGTGTAAAAGGCTAAACAGTATGCGAGGTTCTTACACGAAAGTTGAAAGGCCTGTCAAAGTCAGTTGAGGGGAATGAACACTTACCTGCACTCTATTTTTCAACAAAGGGTAACCTGTTCCGCTTACAGGCAAAATGGGGGTCATGGTTGTAAGGGGTCGATAAAAGGGCGGATTTTGGATATAAAAAATAAGTTGCAAATTCATATAATTAAATCGATTTGTCTTTTTGTGGATAAATTATTTCACAATTGCAAACTCCTAAAAGCTACCTTTTTCTCCCTTTTTTGTCTCTTTTTAATTTTTTTGGTCTGATTTTTTGGTAGTGGTTCCTAAAACTCCCCCCTAGACCTGCTGGTTAAAATAGCCAAGCCCCAGGCCCGGGAATTCCTTTCTAAAAAATTCAACCATCCGCCTCATCCCCATGCCCGATCCCTTAGACCCGGGCATCTTTTCTAAATAGAGGGCCGGGTCTATGCAGAGGTTCTTAAGGTGTAAGAAGTTTACCCCTGTGTTTCTAATAAGGCCACACAGTGCGTTAACCTCTTCCTCCTGATCCGTGATCCCGGGAAATACCAGGTAATTTATCATGGTATAAAGCCCTAACCGCTCAGACAGGGCAATGGATTCCACAACATCATTAAAATCGTATTTCCTGGGGCGGTAATAGGCATGGTAAAGCTCTGGCCGCGCACTGTTGATGCTGATCCGGATGGAGTCCAGACCGCTCTGTGCGACCTCACGCACTCGTTCGGGCCAGCTCCCGTTAGTATTTAGATTGATAGTTCCCCGGTCTGTTTGCCTCCTTATCTCTCTTATGCTATCGGAAATCAGCCTGTACTCTGTAAGGGGCTCCCCTTCACAGCCTTGGCCGAAACTCAGAATCGGCTCCGGGGCGCCTTTTAAGTGTTCGACCGCCAATAGAACAATCTCTTCCTGTGAAGGGGTGAAAGAGATCCTTTCGTGGGAGGCCTCGAAGGAAGGATCAAGCTGAAGAGAGAGGCACCCAAGGCAGGCAGCGTTGCATCTTCGACTAACCGGCATAGGGGCCTCCCATCTCTTCAAAAAGAGATTTTTCGCCGCAAAACAGTGGCTTTCTGTTGCACACTTGATCAGGTGTTTAACAAGAGGACCCCTCGGCTGCCCCAGATCAAATTCCTTAATAGCAACGATCAGATCTCTGTCGTCGAAATTTTCGGGATCCCACCGATGGTTGTATTCAATACTGAATCCGGAAGCCCAGTACCTCTCATCCCTGAACCCCACCGCCCCATAGGCCCAGGAGGGGAGTGTTAAGGATTTTTCAGCATAGTCTGCTGCCGGGAGGTGACCACGCACGAAACCCGGTTCGAGAAAGGCGGCCACGGCAAAACAGGCAGATATAGCGCCATCCACCTCTATCTCTGGCACAACCCTCACTTTCCCCGTGTCAGGATCAAGACCTATTGGAGGGGAATCGGGAATGTAGAAAAGCTTGCTGAATTCCGGCATCGGAATCAGGTCTTCCCCTTCAATAATCACAGGTTCAGATCCCGAAAAACCTATCATCCTGAGATGGGGATGGTCATAGATCCGGCCATAGCTGTCGGCGTAAAGCATAAAGGGTAGATTGTGCAGATCTTTGTTTTTCATATCACAGGTTCAGAGGTCCCCCCGCACTATGTGCGGGGATCTTCGACAAGGTTAAAGGTAGCCTATTGACTCCGGCCCACTTTAAAGAATAAAATAAAATGATGCAAGTGTTGTCGACCCCTGACAGGGAAACGTAAAAGTCAACGCTAACTGATTCAGTTAAAAGTGATTTGCTTTCCCGGTTAGGGCGCTAAAATCCCAAATCATAATACTTAAATTACAAACAATATCAAAATCATAAATCTCAAAGATCAAACTATTTCAAACAGTTATTCGATATCCTACCGTCTTTCTCAGCTGTTTTCAATTTTGGATTTCGGTCATTGAGATTTATTTGAGATTTGTATTTTGGGGCTTGGAATTTTCATGATTTGCATAATCTGGCAACTTCATTAATTTCAAGCAATTACCTGTTTATATGCCGTAGCCCTGAACCTCTGAACCGTGAGCCCCGCGGCACGCGGGACAAACTTCAAACTTGAAATATGACATCTCACCAAAAACATACGAAGAAGGAGAAAAGACAATTCCGGCTTGTAAAGTTTTTTGCCTATGCGAGCTTTATCGTCTTGATTATCTTCAGTTTCCCCTTTTCAATGGTCATCTCCCAAAAGGCAAAAGATATCCTGATGAAAAGCTACGAAAATTATGCATTACTCTTGGGTGAAAACCTGAATCATCAGGTATTTCAAAATTTTGTTCTTCCCGTCACGAGACAATTCGGAAAAATCAGGTTGAGGGAGAAATTTCAATATGAATGGATGGATCGTATCGTAAGAAACACGACCCATAGCTTCAAGATTGACCTGGTGAATATTTATGACATCAACAACGGAGTGATTGCCTATAGTACGGATCCCACTCTCTTAGGCAAAAAAACAAGAGAAAGCCTCGGATACAAAAAGGCGGTTCAGGGAAAAAACTCCTCACGGCTCATCACCGGGGGAACTGATCTCTGGGGCATTGGAATAGAGAAGATGGGGGGCGAGAAAAAATTGAGGACCTATATCCCGTTCACGGGGATAGGCCCTTTTATCGGCGACACGGGATATGTCCTTGGTGTATTTGAAATAATTCAGGATCTTACTGAGGAATATAGGTCGCTTATCCAGCTCCAGTATCTCGTATTCGGGCTTTCTATCCTCATTATGGGTATGATATTCATAGCCCTTCTATTTATCGTTCGCAAAGCGGAGCGGATCATAGATGAACGGGCTAAAGAACAAAGGGATCTCGAGTCCCAGTTGAACCATGCCGAGCGTTTAGCCGCCTTAGGTGAAATGGTTGCGGGTGTATCCCATGAGATCAGAAACCCTTTGGGAATTATCAGGAGCACCGCAGAACTGTTAGGTTCAATGCCGGACTCCCTCGAATCAAAGGTAAAGTTGACCGGGCTCATCATAGAAGAATCAAGCAGGCTGAATAACATTGTCACTGAGTTCCTGGATTTTGCCCGGCCCCAGGAGCCGAACTTCCAGGACTGCTTTCTTAATGAAATCCTGAATAAAAATATCCTGTTCCTTCAGCCTGAACTTGATAAAAAGGGCATTTCCCTTCATGATAATATCAACCAGCGCTCCTTGAAACTAACGGCAGACCCGCAACTACTGTACAGATCGTTTCTTAATATCTTTATAAATGCCGTCCAATCCATGGAAAACGGGGGCGCTATTACGGTCAATGTGGAGGAGGGGGACGGTTACTATCTGGTAGCTATTGCGGATAACGGAAGCGGAATCAGCGAAGAAACCCTGTTGAAGATCTTTAATCCCTTTTTCAGCACCAAAAACACAGGAAGCGGGCTTGGCCTTTCAATCGTGAAGAATATTATTGAAGGCCATAAAGGAGAGATATGGATAGAGAAGAACCAGGGAGAGCCTCCTGATGGAAAAGGCCCGGGAACAAGGGTTATGATCAAGCTCCCAAAGGGGTGATATAGTATTTTGGATTTTAGATTTCGGATTTCGGATTGGGGCCGCCGGCCCGGAGGGACTGCAAAATGCGGATTGTAGAGGAAAATCAATGGAAACAATCCTGATTGTGGATGATGAAAAAAACTATCTCGTGGTCCTTGAGGCACTCTTGAGCGCGGAAGGTTATGAGGTAGTCACTGCCAATGACGCCAAGGCTGCGCTTGCCACGGTTCGCGAGGCAGACCTCGACTTAGTCATTACCGACATGAAAATGCCCGGGATGAGCGGAATGGAGCTTTTGGACGAGTGTAGGAAAATGAAGCCGGGCCTTCCGGTTATCATGATGACCGCGTTTGGGACTATCGAAATGGCCGTGGAAGCCATGAAAAAGCATGCCTATGATTACATCCAGAAACCTTTTGAAAATGAACAGCTTAAACAAACCATAAAAAAGGCCTTAGAGAACTACCGGCTTATCAAAGAAAACAGGCTTTTGACAGAGGCCCTTTCAGACCGCTACAGATATGGAAATATAATTGGCAAGAGCAAACCGGTGCTCAAGGTTTTTGACCTAATAGACAAGGTCTCCCGGTCAAAGGCATCCGTGCTTATTTCCGGATCTTCCGGAACTGGCAAGGAACTGGTAGCCAAGGCCATCCACTACCATGGCCCAAGGAAGGACCGACCGTTTATTTCTATCAATTGCGGCGCGTTGACGGAAACCCTTTTAGAGAGTGAACTCTTCGGGCATGAGAAAGGGGCATTTACAGGGGCAGTAGCCATGAAAAAAGGACGGTTTGAATTGGCCGATGAAGGGACCCTTTTCTTGGACGAGGTGGGAGAGATGCCCCCCTCTCTTCAGGTAAAACTCTTGAGAGTACTCCAGGAGATGGAATTCGAGAGGGTAGGAGGAACCAGAACCATCAAGGTAGATGTCCGGATCCTTTCTGCCTCAAACAGAAACATCAAGGAGGATGTTAGTAACGGGACTTTTCGTGAGGATCTTTACTACCGCCTCGATGTAATCCATATAGATGTGCCTTCTTTGCAGGAAAGAATTGATGATATCCCGCTCCTTGTGAGGCATTTTATAAAAAAATTTCAAAACAACGAAAAAGAGAAGAACATAGAGTTGAGCCCGGAGGTCTGGAAGGCCTTCTACTCTTATCCGTGGCCCGGAAATGTAAGAGAACTGGAAAATATCATCGAGAGGGCCGTGGTACTCCATTCGGGGGAGAAGATCACGATTGATGTTCTTCCGGAGCAACTGACCGGGGCAAAAACCGAATTTGACGTGGAGAGATTTATCCCGCCCAATGTACCCCTGCAGAAGGCCTTGGAGGAGATAGAGGAAAGGCTTGTAAGAAGGGCCTTGGCCCAATCTAATAATGTCCAAGCGCATGCGGCAAAAAGCTTGGGGATCACAAAAAGCCTTATCCAGCACAAGATGAAAAAGTACAAAATCATCGTTTAATGGTAAAAAGTTTTGTACCCATATTTATGAAATAATTTAAGACAGTTAGGCGCCGCCGTCAATTCCGGGCCATTTTTTGGTACAAAATATTGTACTCTAAAAAGAAGCGGCAAAAGCTCGGATTGTTCGACTTGAGAAAAATACTCCCTAAAAACAGCCGGTTACACATTAAACGCCTGGGTATATCTTTTTTGGCAAGCCTTTTGCAGTAACAGATAGACAACAGAGTCACTCAATTACTCTTTCCTCCTAAAAAACCAACCCCGCATTGTGCGGGGTTGGTTTTTTTTAGACCCTAAGAGACTGTTGGAAAACGTTCAATTTTCTTCAAGATCAAGGAAGGCGAAAATTTTAGCCACAGGAATATGTGCAATATTTCGAGGCTTAGAATTTGAGTCTGACGCAGAGATTGGCGAAAAGGGGACGTTTTCCAACAGTCTCTAATAACCCAAACGCCTCAAAGCCCTCCCATCCTTACTCCAATTCTTCTCAACCCTGACCATCAGGCCAATGTAAACACGCGCCCCGAAAATCTGCTCTAACTCCAACCGGGCTGATCGTCCTATCGCCTTGATCATTCTCCCTCCCTTACCTATAAAAATACCTTTCTGGGAATCGGTCTCCACATAAATAAGAGCCGAAATGGAGAGAAGTCCCTTATTGGAAATGTCCTCTATTTTTTCCACGGTCACTGCAGACGCGTACGGCAATTCCTGCTTCATATGATAATAGATTTTTTCCCGAATAACCTCTGATATCAAAAAACTCTCTGTCTGGTCAGTCTCCATCTCTTGAGGAAAAAATTGAGGTCCGGGTTCTAATCTTGATTTAAGTTCGTCAAGGAGGAGATATACACCATCACCCTTTAGGGCAGAGATGGGTATGATTGCATCAAAGGGGTATCTTCTCCCATAATCCGCAATAATGGGTAAGAGCTTCTCCTTTGACCCCTTATCGATCTTGTTGATGAGCAGGATGCACGGTTTCTTCACCCCCTTCAGATTATTCAAGATAGCTGGGATTTCAGGATCATCTCCATAGCCCGTCTCAATCATAACCATGATAATATCAACTTCGTGAAATGCAGCGAACGCGGATGCCACCATACTCCTGTGAAGGGCCGTTCTGGTGTGATGGATCCCTGGCGTGTCCATAAACACCATTTGAAATTCATCCCCGTTATATATCCCGAGGATGCGGTTCCGAGTCGTCTGCGGTCGTGGAGACACAATGGCTAATTTTTTGCCCAATATCCGATTCAAAAGGGTCGATTTGCCCACATTGGGCGGGCCTATAATGGCTATATAACCCGACAAAAAAGTCATCTCTTTTCGATCCTGACCCTCCCTCCCGGGAGAGTATCGTCAGCCGTTATTCCAAGAACTTCTGCGCCTGTTTTCTCTTCAATGATCCTGATCCCACGGTTCTTATATCCTCTGATCATAGGGATCTCTCTCTCCCGAGCAAATAGCCTTATCCGCCTTGCAGTTCCAGGGGCCGGCAGATCAGACTCTATCGCCTTCTGATGTATGGCCGAACGTACTAAAAGCCCAAAGGCGGGGTGCCACGGTCCTGAGACGATCCGCCTTTCCTCGAGCAGAGATGGAGAACTCATGAGACCTATTCTGATAACCGGTATCCCATTTGTCTCTAAACGGGTAACTGCATTAACGCAGAGATCCAGCCCCCTTTCGAGCGTCAACGGTCGATATCTTCCCTCCGTGTACATCCGGGCAAGCCCGGTTCCCTCGATGACCAAGGCAGGATAAAGACGAACCATATCCGGGTCTAAACCTATGACTCTTTCAATAGTGGCGCGGAATCTCTCCGCGGAATCACCGGGCAGGCCGGGCATTAGCTGGATACCCACCTTGAATCCACGCCTCTTCAGTATCTGAACCGCCCTTGTAACATCTCCCGCAGTATGTCCCCTTCGCGCCCTTAAAAGGACATCCTCATCCAACGATTGCACACCCAACTCAACCGTGCTGACATGATAGGCCTTCATTATTTTGAGACGTTCTTCGTCGATAAAATCAGGTCGTGTCGAAACCCTTATGGAGTTGATACGCCGGTCCCTGATATAGGGAGCTACCGCTTTTAATAACTCCTTTATCAGTTCCTTTGGAAGACCGGTAAACGTGCCGCCATAAAAGGCAACTTCGGGGTTTCGTCTTGTATCAAATTTCTTTGAACTTATTGCCTTCTCCAGGACCTCCCTTACGTAATCGCTCCCAACCGGCCGGACCGATTGAGAGGTTATCTTTTCCTGGTCACAGAAGATGCATCGATGCGGACAGCCGCTGTGTGAAATAAAGATCGGTATAATTAAGGGTTTCAATCTTTACATTCCCCCCTCTTTCAGAGAGAAAAACGCCTCGCGGGCCGCATTCTGTTCAGCCTCCTTCTTACTCCTTCCCTCCCCTTGGGCCAATACCTCTCCCTTAAGGTTCAATACCACCTGAAAGGACCTGTCATGGGCTGGGCCGATCTCCTTTATTAACCGGTATCTGGGCAGGGTTTTGCAACTCTGCTGGCTATACTCCTGGAGGAGACTTTTAAAATCATGGACCAATTCCTGAGTACCTACCCTCTCTAACAAAGAAGAAAACAGTCCCTGTATTATTTCCATTGCTTTGTCAAACCCTGCATCCAAATAGATCGCCCCGATAAGCGCCTCTGTTGTATCGGCAAGAATGGAAGGTTTTTCCCTGCCGCCACTCTGTTCCTCTCCTTTGCCCAAAAGCAGATACTCACCCAATCCCAATCCAAGTGCAACCTCATAGAGGCCTGCCTCGTCAACCACGGTAGCCCTGAACTTCGACAGATCTCCCTCCGCAGCGTCCTCAAAACGGAGCATCAGAATATGGCTGATCGCCAGATCAAGCACGGCATCACCTAAAAACTCAAGCCGCTCGTTATCTTTCAGACCTGAATCGATATGTTCATTCACATAAGAGGAATGACAAAATGAGTGGATGAGCAATTCAGGATTCCTGAAGGTATAGCCTAATTTTTTGTCGAGACTCTCAAATTTATCCGTCTTCATGGCTCAACTTCTTAGGAGAGTATTTAGTATTTTGTGTTTAGTCCTGCCAAAGTGGGACACCCATCATCCAGCATCAAGCATCCAGTCCCGCCAAAGCGGAACATCACTTTTTTAAATTCTATACAACCCCGGCCCCATTTTCAAGCTCAGAAAATCCTCTGTTTGACATACGCATCGCCATTTGCTAATAAAAACGAGCATCGAAATCCTTTTGATCCCCTTCATTCCTCGCTCTTGGCCCGAAACAAAAGGAGATTCTTAGATGGGTAAGCCATATGAATTCAAATAACAATAAGTACTTAACAAATCAACTACTCAACCACTTAACGAGATCTAAATTTGGCTTATTGCTGATTCTGTTTGTCTGGATCTTAGCCCAACGAGACGCTGGGAATTCCCTTGATAGCTTAACGAAATATTGATAACAAACAGATAGATCAGGCCTGTAGTCGAGGAACCCAAAATGGATATTCCTTATGAAAAAGGTCTAAGAAGATCCGCTAAAAAGAAAAAGGAGGAAGACCGAAGCATGCAACGCCAGTTCCTCCGGTATAAAAAAGCCTTTCATGTGGGTCAGGTCATTACCTCGGAGATGGATAGGGATATCCTGTTTGAGGTCATCATTCATCAAACCAATGAGGTCGTGGAGTCTGAAAGGAGCACGGTATTTCTGAACGATGACAAAACCAATGAGCTCTGGTCACTTGTAGGGGTCGGGCTGAAAAAGAGGGAGATACGCATACCATCCGATTATGGGGTAGCCGGTTGGGTCTTTCAGCATCGAACTCCGGTGACCGTCGATGACGCATACAAGGATCCGCGTTTTTATTCTGATGTGGACAAGAAGTCCGGGTTCAGGACCAGGAATATCATCTGTGTCCCTCTTATCAACTGGGCTGGCCGTTGTATCGGGGCGCTTCAATCCATTAACAAGAGTTCTGGTGCCTTCGCTGACGATGACAGGGAATTATTGGTCTTTATATCCAATTATGTGACTATTGCTTTAGAAAATATGAGATATTTCGAGGAGCTGAAGGACCTGAATAAGGCAAGGGAAAGGGCGATTAATCACCTGTCACATGAGTTGAAAACACCGCTGGCGCTTATCGGGGCCATATTTGATCGTTTTTTAAAGGACCTTCACAAGGAAGATGAGTCGAAACTTGTTAAGATGATCAATAGGGGCAGACGCAATGTGAACCGCTTGGCAGATCTTCAGGATAAGATTGATGACATACTCAGTTTAAGGGCTTTTGAGGAAAAGTACAAAATCAGTCACATAGTTGAATCTGCCGCCGATTTTGTGGAAGAATGCAGAGAGGAAACCGATGCACGACACGCCGAAGCCCTGGCCCTGGTCCTGAAACGGATCGAATCCGTTTATGGCGTTGAAGATCTTCATACAGAAAAGACCGTCCTCCATGAGTTGCTGAATGACATATCCAATGAAGCCATATCATCCATGCAGGGAAGGGATCTGGAAATCATCACGAGTTTTGAAAAAGGACATGAGGTGAATCCAGACGAAAAGGTCCTGAGGAAGGTTTTTGGAGGTCTGTTAAAAAATGCCATAGAAAACACCCCTGATGAAGGAAAGATCGAGGTGAGTCTCAGGTTCACGGACCAAGAGATCTGCATCGATTTTCGTGATTACGGCCTTGGAATCAGTCCACAAAACCAGAAGTTGATCTTCCAGGGGTTTTTTCATACCCAGGACACAATGGATTATTCAACAAAAAAACCGTACCAGTTCAATGCAGGGGGGGCCGGTTCCGATCTCTTGCGGACAAAGGTTTTCTCGGAACGCTACGGATTCTCGGTGGGGTTTGAAAGTACACGCTGCCGATTCATACCCGAGGACACGGACGAATGTTCAGGAAAGATCTCTGAGTGTCGATTTATAAGATCACGGTCAGAATGTTTCTCGTCAGGCGGCAGCACCTTTTCCGCAAGATTTCCGATAGACCCGAATAATTCAGCAAAATAGCCCGGCGAATGATCAAAGCCATCAGGCATCTCAGCCACATGGCTGGACTCTGTTGAGGTGCATGTAGAGTAGAGAGAAGGATTATGTTCTTAGATACGCCACCACCGGATGAAAAGCGGCTGGGCCTGATCGACACCTTCAGCTTCTCATGCCACAACCGGCTATCATGTTTCAATAGCTGCTGCCGGAATAAGCATCTCCCCCTGACCCCCTACGATATTCTGAGGATAAGAAAGGCCCTGGGGATTCACTCCGATGATTTCCTTGAAAGATATACCCTTTACCGATTGGACCCCAAATCCGGGTTTCCTATCTTATCTGTAAAGATGGGGGATGAGGAGGGAATATGCCCCTTTGTAGGCCCTGCCGGTTGCACGATTTATGATGACCGTCCTACAGCCTGCCGCCTCTATCCCCTGGGAAGATCCTCGGGCGTCAGTCGAGGCGGAACAGCGCGGGAAGAATTTTTCTACCTCTTAGATACCCCTGGATGCGAGGGTGTGAAAGAAAAGAAGGTTCAAAGCGTTGAGGGATGGAGGGATGACCAGGGACTTCCGCCTTATATTGAGATGAACGACAAGATGTTAGGGCTCCTGTTTCATCCCAACAGAGACGGCTCACAGCATCTTGACCAGCGTCAACAGCAGAGGGTCATGGTAGCCTGCTATAATATCGATCTATTCCGGGAATTTGTCTTTAAAACCGGGTTTAGGGAAAAGTACAATATTGACAGAGAGAGCATCAAAACGGTTATTGAGGATGATACGGAGCTTTTAATTTTGGCTTTTAGCTATCTTGATCAAACCCTTTTTAGATAGTGCCCTCTTCTTTGATCTCCTCAATAAAGGCCTCGACAAGCTCAGGAGACATTTTCCCGCTAATTTCTCTTAGCATGGCAAAGGCCTCCTCTATTGTTATCCCTCTGTGGTAAGGCCTGTCTGTAGTAACCGCGTCAAAACAGTCGGCCACGCTTATGATCCTGGCCCCTAATGGGATTTCATCCCCCTTTAGACCCTCGGGATAGCCTGCCCCATCAAGACTTTCATGATGATAATGAACATAGTCGAGAATAGGCCCAAGAAAAGTGAGATCTTTGAGAATATCCACTCCTATTTCGGGATGTTTATGGATCTCCGCAACCATTCCATCACTAAAACGGATATCTTCATCGCTGAAAATACGGTCGCTGAATCCGATTTTTCCTATGTCATGGAGCACGCCCCCGACCCGGATCTTTTCTACTTCTTTCTCGGGTAACCCCATCTTTAGGGCCAGCCTTTCAGAATAAACTGATACTCGGTGGGCATGCCCTTCGGTATATTTATCCCTTGCTCCGAGGGCATGGGCAATGGCGATGACTGTCTGTGTAGTGTTTTTCTCTAATAATCTGTTCAGATCTCGGAGCTCATCGACTAATTGTTCCAACCGGACCTCCCTTGCCTCTACCCTGACCATCATCATCCCGATGGCCTCGGCAACCCTTTGAATCATTTCCGAATGGCCGGGCTTGGTAAACTCCATAATGTCGTTTGAATATTTTCCCTTGGCCACATCTTCAATAATATCGATCAGCTTAAAGATTTCCTCCTCAGAGGCATTGTACTCGCTTGGCATATTCTCGGATGGTGCAATCAAAAAGCGCTCCTGAATCTATCGACTCCAGATATTGTTAAGTGGTTGAGTAGTTGAGTAACGAAATCTGTCCACATTACTTTTTCAGAAATATATGTTAATAGGTGGCGTATGTCAAAATAAACAAAAGGTGCCCCAACATGAAAAGCAAATAATTAATTGAAATTTATCCTGAATCCGGTTATAGGTAAAATTTAACATCAAATACTGGTCTTAGTTTTAGGCACTTTAGGCACTTAACATGGAGAGACCTTTGAAAAATGGTCAATTTTGGTCAAAATCAAGGCGCATGAGGATTTTAACCACAGGAATATGTTGAATATTTCGAGGATTATAATCCGAATGCAACATAGAGATTGGGCAAAAGGGGGCGTTTTGCAAAGGTCTCACGGAGGCACCAAATGGCACGCTCATTCCTGACAGCAAACGATTTGACCTCAGAGGACCTGTTTGCAATCCTTGAGAGAGCACGAATTTTAAAGGAGGCCATCAAGGAACGAAAAGCCCTCGACGTTCTCCGGAACAGGGTGATAGGCATCTTATTTGAAAAACCATCTACCAGGACTCGCACAAGCTTTGAGTCGGCCATCCTGAGACTCGGGGGCACTGCAATCTATCTTGCGCCAGGCGATCTCCAGATCAAACGGGGGGAACCTATTGAAGATACCGGAAGGATGTTAGGGAGCTATCTCGATGCCGTTGTTGCAAGGGTTTATGCCCATCAAACCGTTGCGGATTTTTCTCTTTATTCGGGCATCCCTGTTATCAACGGCCTGAGCGACCTCGAACATCCGACCCAGGCAGTCTGCGATCTGTTTACTATCCTTGAAACCAGAGGTGCGGTAAGGGGATTAACTCTCGCTTACATCGGCGACGGGAACAACGTGTGCCATTCATTATTACTGATCTGCGCCTTAGCCGGCATGAAAATGAATGTCGCCTGCCCTGAAGGGTACTCTCCCCGCCCGGATATCCTGAATAAGGCAAATGACATGGCAGAAAGAACAGGCGCCAAAATGTTAGTGCTCGACAACCCCAAAGAGGCAGCGGAAGGAGCTGATATCCTCTATACCGACGTATGGGTCAGCATGGGAGAAGAAGGGGAGGAAAAGACAAAATTAGACGCCTTTCAAGGGTATCAAATCAATGCCGACCTTTTAAGCATAGCGTCAAAAGATGCCCGGGTCATGCATTGTCTCCCTGCCCACAGAGGCCTGGAGATAACAAACGACGTTATAGAAGGACCACAATCTATCGTATGGCAGCAGGCTGAAAATAAGATGCATGGGGCCGCCGGCATACTCGATTATTTTCTTTCATTAAAAATTTGAAAGATCTGAACTCACCGCGGATCATTTAGACTCTGCAAAAATCACTGATCCGTAGCCGACAACCCATCGGCCGCGACTCTCCGGGAAATCATCCCCGCTGTTGCGATATTGCAAAACCGTTCCCTGTCTGCAGCCCTTAAGCTCTGCAAATCGCATGACCGCGACAACCGGCGCTACCCCGCAGAGGATCTGTCTGGAATAATCCCAAGTCTTCCCGATCCCGGCATAATCCATGGACCTCACCTTCTCTAAGGTATCCCTGTCCGTCTTAGTAACAAGATCATAATTCGGGTCATGAAGCATGTCACTGCTGGCAATGACTAAGATCTTTTTCTTTTTGGAAAGGGTATCAAGCGCTCTAACGAGATCATCGAGTGTCTGGGGATCATGGTCTCCGATAAGCCCGATTATCAACTTCGTTTCAGGTAACGCCCTCTGTACGAAAGGGATCTCGTTTTCAGCCGAGTGTTCACCCACATGGGGCCTGTAATCAAAATATATCCGGGGGCTCTCGGCCGCCAATATCTCTGCAGCCTCTTTGTCAAGGAGGGACTCCCCAAGCGGGGTCTTAATGGCGTCTCCATCCATAAGCGCCATACCCTGGAATGCACCGCGGTGACTAAGCCCAAGCACCACAACAACCTCTGGCCGGCCCCGGTTTGCGGCGTTGTCCTTGATGGCACGAAAGGTATATCCGGCCACTTTCCCGGAATAGATATACCCCGCATGCGGCGCAATGGCGCCCACAATCCTGCCCCGAACCTTATCAACCCGGGCGTTCTCTATGTATCCGTCGACCATTGACTTAAGCTCTTTGCCATCCCCCGGAAACCATCTTCCGCCCCCGAAGGCCTTCCGCACTACCAGCTCAGACCTCTTAATCATCTTTCCCTCCTCCCCGGCCCGGGAAAACATGGAAAAACAGGGCACACACAGGCACGCCATCAGAAATACCAGAATAGCACGCTCACCTTTTCGTCTCGAAAAAAACAAATCCATAATGTCTCCAAAGTTCAAACTTGTCGAAGATCCCGACTGTAGCGGGGAAATTCGAAACTGGAAACTTGAAATTAGTGCTGATGAATCCAGATGTAGGGGTTCAAAGGTTCAGGGTTCATAGGTTCAAAGGTACCAATCGTCACTATTCAATAGTCAATATTCAATTCAAAACAGTTTCCACGCCCTGTGCCCTAACAGCCCATCAACCTCGGCAAGGAATTCGTTGCAGGGAATGACATTGAAACGACCATGGGCAGAAACCATCACCTCTTTTCCTTCGGGCACGCCCACCTTGAAAATGAGCTTGCACTCTCCCGGATACCTGAACACAATATCCCGCAGGTCTTCCAAAACCTCCCTTGAAGGGTCTCCACTCTCCAAAGTGAGCGCAATGGCCTTTACTGAATTCAGCTTGAGAGAGCTTAAGGTCTCAATCTCCTTTGCAAGTATCTTGGCCGCACTATCCCCTATTTCCGCTCCCCCTGTTATGAGGAGGGGCTCATCACCTTTGAGGAGCGGAGACACGGCAGTAAAGAGATCCGGGAATATGACCACTTCTGTAGAGCCGGTCAGATCTTCAAGGTGAATAACGGCCATCTTGTCACCCCGTTTGGTGCGCTTTATCTTCAGGCTTTCTACAATACCGGCGATCTTGACCTGGCTTTTGTCCTTCTGAGCAGGAAGATCATGCACAAGGCAGGTCGTGAATCGCTCTATCTCATCATGAAAACTGGCCAGGGGATGCCCGGTAATATAGAAACCCAAGGACTCCTTCTCCCTCCTTAACATCTCTCTTTCATTCCACTGGGCTATTTCAGGAAGTTCAAGGAACCCCCCTGATTCCCCGTTTCCAAAACTCAAGGGGCCGAACATATTCAGTTGATTGGGGTCGTGGTTTGCACCGCAGATCCTTAACGCATCATCAAGGCCGGCAAAAAGCCTGGATCTGTAGGCCCCCGTAAAATCAAATGCCCCGCACTGGATCAATCCTTCAAGGACTCTTCGGTTGACCTTGGACCCATTAACCCGCCGGCAAAAATCGAGCAGATCGCCAAAAGGGCCATGTCTGTCCCTTTCCTCAATAACTAATTCCACTGCTTTCAGACCGACATTCTTGACCGCAGCAAGCCCAAAACGGATCTTCCCCTCCACAACGGAAAAGTCGGCCTGGCTCTCATTGACATCCGGTGGGAGGATCTCAATCCCCATTGTCCGGCATTCCGCGATGTTTTTGATCGTCTTGTCCTGATTGCCCATATCCTGGGTCAAAAGGGCAGCCATGAACTGCACCGGGTAATGGGACTTGAGATAAGCCGTTTGATAGGCAATCATGGCGTAGGCCGCGGAATGGGATTTGTTAAACCCGTAACCCCCGAACTTATCAATCAGGCCAAAGAGTCTCTTGGCCATATTAGGCTCAACCCCGTTTGCAGTGGCTCCTTCTACAAACTTTGCGCTATGTTTTGCCATGAGCTCGGGTTTCTTTTTTCCCACGGCCTTTCTGAGTTCATCCGCCTCCCCCATGGTATATTTAGCGAGGACCTGGGCGATCTTCATAACCTGTTCCTGGTACAGTATCACCCCGTAAGTTTCCCTCAGGATCGGTTCAAGCTGGGGAAGAAAATATTTTATCTTTCCCTTGCCATGCTTTCCGTTGATAAAATCATCGATCATATTGCTCCCCAACGGTCCCGGTCTATATAGGGCCATCAGGGCTATCATATCTTCAAAGACCTCCGGTTTGAGTCTCCTTAAAAGGTCTTTCATACCGGAGCTTTCTAATTGGAATACGCCGGTCGTTTTTCCATCAGAGCACAGCTGATAAGAGGCCGCATCATTAAGAGGGATCTTGCCCGGATCTATCCGACTATCAGTGGTTTTTTTAATCAGCCGGAGGGTCTCCTTGATCACCGTCAAGGTTTTCAGCCCCAGGAAATCAAATTTGATCAGGCCTAACTGCTCAATCTTTTCCATGGTGAACTGGGCCATGACTTCGCCCTTGGACCCCGCATAAAGAGGAAGGTATTCCACGAGGGGCCTATCCGCAATAACCACACCGCATGCGTGGGTGGACGCATGCCTCGCTAGACCCTCAAGGATGCGAGATATCCTCAGGAGCTTTTTGCCAGGGCCTTCTCCCTCTTCCAATGCCCTCAATTCCGGTTCTTCCCGAATAGCCTGGTCCAACTTGACACCAGGCCCCTCAGGCACCAACTTGGCAATACGGTCCACCTCTCCTAAGGGGATGTTGAGGCTGCGGCCGACATCCCTTATAACCCCCCTGGCCTTCATGGTCCCGAAAGTAATGATCTGGCTCACATTGTCCCGCCCATACTTTTCCGCCACATACCGTATGACCTGATCCCTTCCGTTGATGCAGAAATCGATATCGATATCAGGCATGCTGATTCGTGCAGGATTGAGGAATCTCTCAAAGAGGAGCCCATATCTTATTGGATCGATGTCTGTTATATTCAGACAGTAGGCCACCAAAGAACCGGCGGCCGAACCCCGGCCGGGGCCTACAGAGATATCATTGCGAAATGCGTATTCGATAAAGTCGGCTACAATCAAAAAATAACCGGCGAAATCCATCTTGAGGATGACAGAGAGTTCAAAATCGAGCCTCTTGCGGTATTCGGCTTTAACCTCTTCAGAAAGGGGACCTTCTTCCTCCTCCTTCTCGCTCAATCGCCTCACAAGCCCCTTTTCTGCATCACTGGTCAACATGTCATTGAGACTTCGATCTTTCGGCACCTGAAACATCGGGAATTTATATTGACCGAAACTCATTTCATACTCGCAAAGCCCTGCCACCCGGACGGTATTGTCCAAGGCTTCCTCATAACCTTTCAAGCCCTCTTCCATTTCCTGCCGGGACTTGAAATAAAACTCGTCAGAGGAAAACTTGAGTCGCTTCTCATCGTCTATCGATTTCCCAGTCTGGATACAGAGAAGCACGTCGTGTGCCTCTGCATCCTCCTTATTCAGGTAATGGCAATCGTTTGTACCGATTAGGGGGATGGAGAGATCCTGGGAGATCTCTCTGAGCACACGGTTTACCCTTTTCTGATCAGGCAGTTTATTGGCCTGCACCTCTAAGTAAAACCGTTCATTATCAAAAATAGCTGCCATCTCCTCTGCCTTTTCCTTGGCAGACTCAATTTGCCCGGTGTTTACGAGATAAGGGATAGGCCCTTTGAGGCATCCCGAAAGGGCGATAAGGCCGGAGTTATATTCCCTGAGAAGTTCCATATCCACGCGGGGACGGTAATAGAACCCCTCTAAGTGCCCTAAGGTAACCAGCCTGCTAAGGTTCTTATATCCCTTCTCGTTCATGACTAACAGGGTCAGATGGTGGGCAGTAGGCCCCCCCCCCGGTGATGGGGAGCGATCCCGCCGGTCCCCGGGGGCCACATATATCTCACACCCGATGATCGGTTTGATCCCAGCCTTTACTGCCTGATCATAGAACTGCACGACCCCGAACATATTGCCATGATCAGTAATGGCCACACTATCCATTCCTAAAGCACGCGTCTTGTCTAACATCCTATCAATCCGGATAGCGCCATCCAGGAGGCTGTATTCGGTATGCACATGAAGATGAACAAATGGTGAATCAGTCACTTTATCCCCTCTAATTTACGTAGTGTCCATTCAGAAATGAGATAGTTTTTGCAGGGTCAAGGAAGATGAGGATTTTAACCACAGGAATACATTGTAGTATTTTGAGGATTAAAATCCGAATCTGACGCAGAGATTGCGAAAAATAGCCATTTATGGATGGACACTAACTATAGCCTGTTGTAAGGCATCAAGAGAATATGATACGATAAATATGCAAAATCAGCAAGATCGTTTTAACCGGGGTCACTAATTCTACTTCCGGCTTCAGGATCTTTTTATCCAATTGCTCTAATTGTGTAGCCGTTCACGGGTTCAGGGTTCAAAGGTTCAAGGTTGCTTTCTTGGTGAAGCCTGATGGAATAAATGAGTTTCGGTGGAACTCTCAATCGAATTATTCCGCCATTTTGCGTATGAATCAACCCGCTGTGCCATGAATTGGCTTTTCAACCCAAAGTCGCAACCAGAGTTCAGACTTGACGGTTCAACAGTTAAGATTTGCATTGAACCTCTGAACCCTGAACCTGTGAATCTCTGAACGATTGATTAGATATATAAGGAAAAGATGAATGAGCACTGACCAGCAACACACCTCAAAGAGCTGGGGACACAGGCTGAGGCAGGAAAACCGTGGCCTGAGAGAAAAAATAGCCCAGCTAAAAAAAGAATCAAATGTCTTCCAGAAGGAGTTAAGGAACACCTGGAAATTGATAAGCAATGTCCCGGCAGCCCTTTTCCTCGTACAACAGGAAAAGATTGTTTTTGCCAATGAGACTGCCTGCAGAGAGTTAGGGTATACACTCAAAGAAATCTTTGCCAAAACATTTCCGGATCTGCTTCACCCTGATTCAATCTCATTTGCAACCGGGCTACAACAAAAAAGACCGATGGATCAAATCCTGCCAGGTCAGAATGAAATCTTTCTGACAGCAAAATCCGGCCAAACCCTATGCTACGAAGTCCGGGTCAATAAAATCAGGTATCAGGGCAAAACGGCCTTTCTGCTCAATATGCTCAACCTTGATCAAAGAAAGGCGCATGAAAAACGACTTGGACAATCCGTGAAAACAGAGGCCCTTGTCAGAATGGCTTCCGGTTTCAGCAGGGAATTGGAAAACTCCATGATCCTCCTCGGGGAGCATATCCAAGAGATTCAAGGCCCTGAATCCCTTGACAATAGACTCCTCCGATCATTGGGAAGGATTGAAGCTGTTAGAGAAAAGGGCTCGTTCCTCTCTAATCATCTCAATTGCCTTACAAGAACTGAATATGATCCATCGGAGATTACTCTTCTGGACCTGAAAAAGGTTCTCAAAAAGGCGGTTAACATATCCCATCCCAAATGGACGGCAGGGTCTGAATCTAACGCTGATAATATCAAAATCAAAACCTACCTCCGGGCACTATCCCCAATATATGGATGCAAAAGAGAGTTGGAGGATGTCTTCGTAAATATAATTCTGAACGCCATCGAGGCCATGCCAGGGGAGGGAGAAATATACCTTACCACAGAGGAGCATTCGGGACTGGCCCATATCTATTTTCAGGATAACGGGACAGGGATATCTGATGGGATCATTGATAAAATCTTCGACCCCTTTTTTACCACCAAGGATGGGGCGCGAAGGGGACTTGGTTTGACCCTTGCTTATGCCATTATTGGGAGACATGAGGGAGATATCAGAGTCACCAGCAATCAAGGTCTGGGCAGCACCTTCCTTGTCAAGCTCCCCCTTGCCGGAAAGGCTCCTTTATTAAAGGGCAAGACCAAGAAAAAAGGGCTCAAGGACTCCCGCATTCTGATCATCGGGGAGGGGAGAACCGTGATCGACATCCTTTACCAGTTATTGACGAGCAAAGGTAGTACGAGCGCCATCGCCTCTTCCCGCTATGAAAGTCTTAAGCTGTTGAGGGGTAATAAATTCGATTTGGTTATAGCCGATCAGAATGCTCCCCATATAGAAACCAGCAAGATGATTCGCGAGATAAAAAGGTTGCACCCCGATCTTCCCGTTGCCCTGATCAACGCCCGGGGAAACCCAGAGACCCGGGATGTGTCCATAAAGATCGGGGCAGATCTGACAATCGGTAGACCTTTAGACATAGACAGGCTCCTGTCACTTCTGTCCAACCTACTGGCAAACGAGGTTCCACATTAATGAGCAAACAGATGGAAACAGTTGGTACGCCTTTGGCGGAAAGAATGCGGCCAAAGACACTTGAAGAGATGATGGGCCAGGGACATCTCCTTGGCCCCGGCTCTTTTTTGGCCAAGACCCTAAGGAGCGGGCGCATATTTTCAGTAGTTTTCTGGGGACCACCCGGTTCAGGGAAGACGACCTTGGCCAGACTCATGGGAAAATATGCCCACTATCCCTTCCGTGCCTTCTCTGCGGTCACCTCCGGCATAAAAGAATTGAGGCAGATTATTTCTGAAGCCAGCGAGGAAAGAACACAATCAAATAAGCCGACCATCCTATTTGTGGATGAGATCCACCGTTTTAACAAGGCCCAACAGGATGCCTTCCTCCCCCATGTGGAAAGCGGACTCATTATCCTGATCGGCGCAACCACGCAGAACCCCTCCTTTGAGATCATCCCTCCACTCCTCTCAAGGGCCAGGATGATAGTACTCCACCCTTTGGGCAAGGATGATCTTAAGTCACTCCTCCTACGGGCCATTTCGGACAAAGAACAGGGATTGGGGATGCTAAATATTGAAATCACGCCTGAAGCAATTGACCATATTGTCGAGCTTGCACAGGGGGATGCCCGGGTAGCCCTCAACAACCTGGAATCAGCGGTTTATTTTGTAATTGACGAGCAACCGCAACCAGACAGCCCCATCCGCCTGGGTCTGAAAACTGTTGAAACGGCCCTTAACAGAAAGGCATTGCCCTACGACAAGGATGGAGAACAGCATTACGATATAATTTCCGCCTTCCATAAAAGCCTGCGGGGGAGTGACACCCAGGCCTCGGTCTACTGGCTCTACAGGATGCTCATGGCGGGCGAAGACCCCCTCTTTATATGCCGAAGGATGATCCGCTTTGCCTCCGAAGACGTGGGATTGGCCGATCCCAACGCCCTCCCAATAGCCCTGGCCGCCTTTGATGCGTGGCAGAAGGTGGGGCCTCCGGAGGCAGAATTGGCCTTGGCCGAAGCAACCGTCTATCTCGCCTCTTCCCCCAAGAGCAACACCCTTTATCTTGCTGAAAAAGCAGTCAAAGAAGAAATCAAAAAGTCTGGGCCGCAACCCGTGCCCCTGCATATCAGAAACGCTCCGACTCAAATGATGAAAAAATTGGGCTACAGCCGGGGCTATCTTTACCCCCACAATTATCCGGGGGCCTGGGTTGAGCAGGAATATCTCCCGCAAGATATAAAAAGCCATATCTTTTACCGGCCTACACAGAGGGGGTTTGAGGAAGAGATCCGAAAGAGGATGGAAAGACTTTACAGGGCCAAACAGAGAAAGAAGGGGGGTAAACAAAAGGAATGACGTAACCCTAAGCGATGAATCATAAGCGGCCAAAAAAACAAATCGTGACTCATTAAAGATCCCGTTAAAGGGGGGCATACACAATGAATACTCAAAAAATCGCTATAACCATCCCTAAAGATCTAATAGTGATTGTTGATGAAACCAGTAGACTGAAGGGGTATCGAGAAGCAAGTTCATATCGAGAGTACTCGGTGAAAAAGTACGGAATGAAAAAGATCGCCAATTAAGAGAGGCCTTCAAGCCCCCCTTCTGTGAGAGAGGCTTTCCAGCCTCGATTATCGCGGCGAGACGCCGCTCTCACAAAGATGTTTTCATCTTCGAGGATAACACAAACCGTGGCATAGACCATTACATTTTCCTTCTCTTTGGAAATCTCCAGAATGTCCCCCATACGCATCTGGATAGGCCGAAAATTATTCCTTTTCCATCATTTCCTTAAAGAGTTCATAAATGTCTTTGCGATGGCCGACAAAATGGATGCGAACAATATGATGCTGGTGGGCGATTTTGTAGATGACCCGAAATCGTTTCAGACGCAGTGAATAGTAGCCGGAAAGCTCTCGTTCAAGCCCCTTACCCACATAAAGATTCTCTTTTAATTGCTGAACATGAGATTTGACAAGTGCCTTGATCTGAGGGTGAAGAGAGCTTATCTGATCCCGGGATGTCTGGGAATAGAGGAGCTTATAGGCAATCATTCTTCCCAGACCTCTTCATGGGAGAAAACCCTTCCCGCCTTGAAGTCCTCTTTTGATTTTTCCAAAGACTTCAGAACCTTCGGGTCACCGAGGATCTCGATTGTTTCCATGAGCGCGTCATAGCGGGCGAGAGACATCATAATCCCTACCGCTTCACCATTCCGGGTAACAGCTATGGTTGCCTCTTCTTCCTCCATGCGCTTCAGAATATCCAGAAGATCCCTTTTTACCTTGGTAACAGGCAAAATATGCTGAAATTCTTCCATTGTTTGCCTCCTGTAATTATTGTGACCATTATAATCTACACGCACGGCCGTGTCAAGTGTGGTTATAGAATTCTTAGAATCTGAAGGCAGTCCCGCTACCCAAGCGGGACTCCCCCCATCCATCAAGGCGTGATGGTGACCATCTGCAGCGTCAGCGACCCCTGGAGCGCTTTGGGCGCCTTGATGAAGGTAGTGTTCGATGCTTGGCTCACAAATGAAGAATCCCACCCGCCCTGAAGGGTCAGCGACTTTGATGTGCTAAGGGTAATCGACTCCGGGTAAGTTCCTCGGGCTATCTTATGACAGCGCCTGTACTCGCTGCGTTGATTGCCGTCTGGATTGATGTGTAGCAGGGTGTCTTGCCGCTGAAATCCTCCACCAGACCCGCCCTCACCGGGTTATTGAGGCAGTAATGGATCACCTCCAACAGCACCTCATCCCTTCGAACGGCATAGTTATGGTACTGTCTGTTCCACACCGGCCCCTCCCGGCTGAGGAGCTCATTGACGGCCCGGGCCATAAATTCCTTCCAACTCTGCATAAACTCCCCTAAGGTTCCCGAGGTTAGACAGGTTACCACATGGGCATGATCAGGCATCACCACCGCGGCCTCCGGCAAGATCCGGCCCTGGCTCTCCAGATATTTCAGGCTGTTCAGAACAATCTCGGCAGCCTCCCTGTTTTGAAAGACCGGCCTTCTCCGGGAGGCGGCCGAGGTTAAGAGGTACACTTGGCCGGGGATGGAGCGTCGGTCTGTCCTGAGTCTGTTGGAGCTTTTTATGGGTATGTTCAGCTTTGAAGTGCTCAGAGTGTCCTTTTGTCGCGGCTGGAAGGCCACTCTCACAGAAAGAAGATTGGAAAGTCACTCCCGAATCTCCCTGTGTGAGTGGCGTCCCGGCCGCGACCTTATATGCCATCACAGTCAATCGAGGGCGCAAACCTCGCTCACAAGGCGCTGATGAAAACTACCACCAGAGAGTGACCGAAGCAACGATCAAGGCCCGATCTCTTTGTCATAATGGGGGGGACCAACGGCTGGCGGCGCCGTCGTATGACCAGCAATCCTGAAGTGCCTTTCTGGTTGTGTACTGGGGATTTTCCACCCACGAGAGCATCTGTTCATGGGCATCATTAAGTTTCTTGAATGCTTCCTCATCCCCTCCAACATCAGGGTGGTAGACCTTGGCCATTCTTTTGTAGGCCGTTTTTATCGTGCCCTCACAACCATCAGAAGTTAGATCGGTGGTTTGGAGTTTCAGCATCTGGAGACAGCCTTTTTCCTGTTTAGACAGCCTTGGGCTCGAGTTTTTAGCCGGCCTGATACTGTTCGGATGTATACCCTTTTTGTGATTCCTGTTGACAAGGCAAAGAGATGCGTAGCTCCTTGATCGGTTGTTGTTAACGATATCATGCCATTCCTGTCCGAACTGAATCACCAGGTTTTTCAGATCCGCGGCGGGCTTGTTCCCCTTGACCCTCCTGTGAACAAATCTGGAGATATGCTTGGACCAGACAGGGAACACATCCAATATCACCCGGTCATCGGTAAAGGAAAAGGCTGCATACCTGGCATTGACCGCCCTGAGCAATCCCTTTGAAAGAGAAAGGACCCAGTTGATGTAATCCCTGCACTCCTTTGAGCAGTAACGCCTGCGGGCATCTATGTTGGGCTTGCCACAGGCCAGGCATCTCTTCCCTCTTACAGGGGTAGGGTTCCTGACAATTTTCTTGTCGGCCGTCTGTGCGGTAGAGGTTTTCATAAGATATAGCGAAAGATATTTGAAATTGGAAATTGGATCAAATTCATCAAATCCTTTGTACCCTAAACCGAGTTAATAATCAAGTACAGAGATGGTATTATAGTTGAGTCCCGCAGCCTTACACCTCTTCCGGAGTAAAAGGGACCACCTCGTCAATCTTCAGCGCACCGCTAAAGAACATGGCCAATCTGTCCACCCCGAGGGCGATGCCCGCTGCATCGGGCATATGTTCAAGAGACCTTAAAAACCTCTCCGGCATCGGATAGGTCTCTTTTCCCTCAGCATCTCTCATTTGCAGCTCCCTTTGAAACCTGGCCCTCTGCTCAACAGGATCATTTAACTCGGAAAACCCATTGGCCAATTCCAGGCCGGCAATGTACATCTCAAATCTCTCCGCCAGTGCCCTATTACCAGGTTTCAGTCTCGCCAATGCTGCCATGGCAGCGGGATAGTCGTAAAGAAAGGTCGGTCTGACCATACCCAGGTTCGGTTCGATTTCCTCTGCCATAACCTGGTCAAAGCATCCCTCCTTAAGGGTGCTCTTCAGGGAAGTGGATGCGTATCGATCAAAGGCCGCTTCAACCGAGACCCGCTCCCATGGCCTTTTGACATCGATTTCCCGGTCCCGGTACTCGATCGTTGCCCCCCTACCCAGGCGTCGTAACAAAAATAGGATCAGAGCCTCACACTCATTCATGAGGGCCTTGTAATCTGTGCCGGTCCTGTACCACTCAAGAAGAGAAAATTCGGGCAGGTGGCGGTCTCCACGTTCTCCTGTTCTGAAACATCTGCTGATCTGAAATATTTTGGGGAAGCCGGAGGCTAACAACCGCTTCATGCAAAGTTCGGGGGAGGTTTGGAGATACCGGCCGCCAACGCGTATTGCCTCGATGTGGACCTCTGGTGCGGGGGCGGAGATGAGCTGGGGAGTATCTATCTCAAGATAGTCCCGCTCAATGAAGAACTCCCTGATCGATTGAACCATCCGGGCGCGCAGGAGAAGATTCCGTTTCCGGGCGGCCAATCTCATCTGCTCATGTGGCCAAGAGCTATCTTGAGACCTTTGAAAAATGCTCAATTTCGTTCAAGACCAAGGCGTGTGAGGATTTTAACCACAGGAATATATTGAATATTTCGAGGATGAAAATCCGAACACAACGAAGAGATTGAGCGAAAGGGGGCGTTTTTCAAAGGTCTCATCCCTTGACTCGGGTAACATATTCTCCGGTCCGGGTATCAATGGTTACCTTACCTCCCTCCTCAACAAAAGGCGGGACTCGAAGTACATAGCCCGTTTCCAATGTCACAGGCTTGGTATCCCCGGCAACAGAATCCCCCTTCACCCAGGGATCAGCCTTTGTAACCGTCAGATCGACAAAATTTGGCAGGGTGATCCCGATCGGCCTTTCCCCAAAAAAGAGGATATCCACCTCTAAGTTGTCTGTCAGGTAGTTTTTGGCATCGCCAACCTGCTCGGCCGAGAGGTCGGACTGTTCATAGTTTTCGACATCCATAAACCAATATTCATCTTCCTGGTTGTATAGATACTGCATCTTTCGCTCGTCTAAATCGGCAGATTGAAAGGTGTCACCGGATCGATAGGTTGGATCGATTATGACCCCCGTGATCATGTTCTTCAATTTACAGCGGTAAAGGGCCTGGCCCTTCCCGGGTTTGGAGAATTGAAACTCCGTTACCACATACGGCTCATTATCGATCTGTATCTTCAAGCCCTTCTTCAAATCACTTGCGCTATACATTATCTGTTTCTCCAGTCTTTAATGCAAAATTATCTTCAGTGTTTTGCTCTGGTTAGAGGCTGGTTCAAAATGCCCAATTTTGTCCAAGATCAAGGAAGCCGAAAATTTTAACCACAGGAATATGTGGAATATTTCGAGGATTAAAATTTGAGTCTGACACAGAGATTGGGCAGATAAGCGCAGACTTCGAAAGGGGGCGTTTTGAACCAACCTCTAATGCTTAAACGCCCTCTGCCCGGTAAAAACCATGGTCACCTTAGGATCAGCCTCATTACAGGCCTCAATCACCTCGAAATCTCTCATGGATCCGCCTGGGTGGACTATTGCCCTGACCCCTTGCCTGATACCCACATCCACCCCATCCCTGAAGGGGAAAAAGGCATCAGAGACCATACTGGCGCCGAGGAGACCCCCTTTTACCCTCCTGGTTTCCTGATCGACTTCTTCTATAAGAGTCTTCTCTTTTTCACCTTTTTCAACCATCAACTTTAATTCATTGTAGGAAAGGTGATGTTTGCTGAAACAGATCGCGTCGGCACACTTGGTGTATGCCTTAAATATGCCGATCTCAGCCACACCCACCCTGTCCTGTTCCCCTGTTCCGATTCCAACAGTCACGCCGTCTTTCACATAAATGACAGAGTTGGAGGTAACGCCCTGCTCCACCTGCCACCCGAATAACATGTCTTCATACTCTTCATCGCTTGGCTTTCTCTCAATGGTATAGGTCCTCCCCTGATACTCACTGTTAGCAAGGGTAAAGTCTTCGGAGGATACTATTCGATTCATTGGGGACTGCTGGAGGATGATCCCGCCATCAATCAGACTCTTGAAGTCCACAAACCTCCTGTGGGCGTATTCGGAAAGCCTGTCCATCTTAGGGATACGAATGATCCGTAGATTGCCCCTTTTTGACAGGATTTCAACGCTCCCCTCCTCAAAATCAGGGGCTGCCACCACTTCCAAGTAGTTCTCCGACACCCGCTCGGCAGTCGCTGAATCAACCGGTCGGTTAAACAGGGCACAACCCCCGAAGGCCGCAATACGGTCAGCCATATCCGCCTTTTCGTACGCTTCAACTAAAGCAGAGCCGTAGGCAACGCCGCAGGGATTGTTGTGTTTGACAATCACTACTGCAGGACCTCTGTCAAGATATTTCATGATGTTCAGGGCATTGTCCACATCGGTGAGATTGATCTTGCCCGGATGTTTTCCGCTCTGGAGCATATCTCCTTCTGTAATGGCGGAAACCAGTCCGGACCCCGTTTCTATGAACTGGCACTCGCCTAATACAAGATTCCCGTTGACAAGTTCGTAGAGCGCCGCCTCCTGGCCGGGATTTTCACCGTAGCGCAGGCCCTTTTCAATGATTACCCCACTCTTCTCGTCAGGAATTCTCCAGGATCTCTTCCGGTAGGCCAATACCTGATCGCCAAAGGAGATGGTTATCTCCGGAGGGAAATGGTCATCCATAACGGTCCGGTACATCTTCTTTAGATCAGTCATGTTTTTCTCCTCATCCTGCACTCTGCTTCTTGAGCCTTTCGCCCTGGGCCGTGTGCCTTTCAATATACGCATAGGCATTATGGTTGTGTATGGATTCAAAATTTTCAGATTCAACAGAAAACCAGGTTATATTCGGGTCATTGCCCAATTTAACCGCAATCTCCCTCACAATATCCTCTACAAACATCGGATTCTGGTAGGCCTTCTCGGTCACATATTTTTCATCTTCCCTCTTAAGGACAGAAAACACGTCGCTCGATGCAGACGCCTCCACTAATTTGATCAGGTCCTCTATCCATACGAATTTCTTGAACCTTACCCGTAGCCGGACCTCGCCCCGCTGGTTATGGGCGCCGAAATCGCTGATTTCTTTGGAGCATGGGCATAGGGTTGTAATGGGGACATGAATCCCTATAACCAGATCGCTTTGCCTGTTTACAGACCCCTTCATGGTGCACTTGTACTCCATAAGGCCCTCGGCCCCTGTCACCGGGGCATACTTGTTGATAAAGTAGGGGAAAGTAATTTCCATGTGCGCGCTTTCCGCGTCCAGCCTCGTTTTCATCTCCTCAAGTATCTCTGAAAAGCCCTGGAGGGATATACGCCGGCTGTGCTCATTGAGAATCTCGACAAAGCGGCTCATATGGGTCCCTTTATAATAACGGGGGAGATCAACGTACATGTTGATCTCGGCAACGGTCTGCTGCTCTCCCTGGTCTTTATCAAGGACGGTAATAGGATATCTGATCCCTTTTACGCCAACCTGATCAATGTCTATATTTCTGTAATCTTTGTGATTCTGGATGTCTTCCATGGTTTGTATCTTTTTGGATAATTAGTGGATGCCTTTAAAAATCGAGCAGATAAGCGCAGACTTCGAAAGCGGGCGTTTTTCAGAGGTCTCGGTAGCCATGCACTATAACTATCCTGGTCCCAAAGTCAATAAGAACATTGCCCATTCTCACTCCAAATATTCCTTTAATTTTTCACGGAGAGAATCGGGCCATACCTCCTCAAACAAAAAGGCCCTGACTTCATCTTTTGAAAGTCTTCTCATGATGTCAGCCGGCAACTCCCTCAATACCTCCATCCTCCCGGGTATCGGCTCGTTTTTCGTGTTTTTCTTCTCATTCATCAGATTTTCTCCCCTTTCCGCATCTTGCGCAATGCGCCATGCGCCTTAACCCAGATAGGCCTCCTTCACCCTTGGATTTTCGAGCAGGGCCCTCGCTTTATCCTCAAGAACAACCTGTCCCGTCTCAATAACATAGCCATAATCCCCCAACTCCAAGGCGGCCTGGGCATTCTGTTCTACAAGGAGTATGGTCAACCCGTCATCCCTGATTCTCCTGATAATCCCCATAATCTGCTCTACCACAAGGGGGGCCAGACCTAAGGAGGGTTCATCCAACAGAAGGAGCCGGGGTGTTCCCATCAATGCCCTCGCAATTGCAAGCATCTGCTGCTCACCCCCGGAGAGTGTCCCGCCCATCTGCTCGCGTCTCTCTTTTAGAATCGGAAAGAGCTCAAAGGAATTCTCCATTGATTCGGCAACTTTCCTCTTATCCTTCCTCAAATAGGCCCCCAACACCAGATTCTCTTTCACGGTCAGATCAGGGAAGATCCGGCGGCCCTCGGGTACCTGGACTACCCCTCGCCGTACGATCTCTTCCGGAGCCAACTTCTGAACAGGGTCTCCTCCAAACCTGATAATACCGGAGGAGATCGGCTGAATCCCGCTGATAGCCATCAGCGTGGTTGACTTGCCGGCCCCGTTCGCCCCTATAAGACAACATATGCTCCTCTCTCGAACCCTTAGGGAGACCCCTTTGAGGGCATGTATCTTCCTGTAGTGACTGTCAACGGCTTCAAGTCGCAGCATGCGCCGTGCCCCCGCCTAAATAGGCCTCTATGACTCTTGGATTGGTTCTGATTTCATCGGCCGTTCCATCGGCAATGAGCACGCCGTAGTCAAGGACATAGATATTATCAGCCAAATTCATCATTACCTTCATATCATGTTCGATAATCAGCACGGTAATTCCTTTTTCGCGGATCTTGAGGATAAGACGAATCAACTCGGATGATTCCTGCGCGTTCATCCCCGCTGCCGGCTCGTCAAGGAGGAGCAGTTGGGGGTTGGATGCAAGAGCACGGGCGATTTCCAGGCGGCGTTGCTCACCATAGGCCAAAGCGCCGGCAAGATCGAAGGCTCGGCCGTCAAGTCCAACAAAGCGAAGGCATTTAAAGGCCTCTTTCTCGGTCAAACCCTCTTCATCCCGTTGCGATCGGGTTTTGAGAAGGATGCCTAAAACCCCGGAGCGCATCTGAACGTGAAAACCGATCTTAACATTGTCTAAGACACTCAAATTGAAAAAGAGACGGATGTTCTGAAACGTTCTGGCCACCCCCAAGCGACAGATGGCGTCAGGCCCCAATCTGAATCCGTAGAGCTGGCGTACCTTACGTAAGACTAACTGCGATATTAGATATATACTGAACGGCCCTGCGATAATGCCCCACGGAACGGTGAAATAGTAAAGGGGGATACCGGTCCCTATCATTGGGCCAAGGGAGAGCAGATGGGTCAACCACCAGATTGAAAACCAGAGGTCTGATATGAGAAAAACAAAAATGAGGCCCCATGCCCATATCTGAAATCTCATAAGACCTCGAACTAAGAAAAAACGTATGCTCAGGATAAAGATGCCTAACAGAACCACCTCCACCTTGAAAAAAGTGTGCGGTACAATGGAAGACCAGAACAGTGGTACCCAGATCAGCCCTAAGACAAAAAAGAGCATGGCACAACTTTTGATAAGCCTTCTCTTTGTCTCTGCAACCTCCGGGACAATCGGCCTTTCCTGGAACTCGATCTGACCGCCGGTGGAATAATAGAGGCTCGTGAGGCAGTTAAAGAGGGTGGTTTTTCCAGCGCCGTTAGGACCGATGATGCCGACGATCTGACCCTGCTTTGCCTCGAGAGTTATCTCCCTCAAGGCTGACAGTCCCCCGAAAGACTTAGAAAGCTTAATGATCTTGAGGATAGTATTCATATTTCAAGCCGTTCCTGGGCAAGCTTGGCCTTTTTAGCCTGTGCCCGTTTAAAAGGGACAAGGCCTTCAGGCCGCCAACGCATCATAAGCACAAGGACGAGCCCATAGATCAGATAACGGGCATTGAACAGGCCCTGGGGCAACACTGCCCGCAGGACTTCGGACAGAGGGATAAGGATCAAGGCCCCCAACATGGTGCCCGCAATGCTCCCCATTCCCCCAAAGACTATGAGACAAAGGATTAATATCGATTCCCAGAACTTAAACATATCCGGGTGAATAAACTTGAACCATTTTGCATAAAAGGCCCCCCCCATGGCGCCTATGGAAGCACTGATGGCAAAGGCCGTGACCTTGTACCGGATTAAATTGACACCGCAGCACTGGGCCGCAATTTCGTCCTCTCGTATGGCAAACCATGCCCGCCCCAAACGAGAATTCTGCAGACGTGTAACCACAAGAAGGACTATCATTAGAAGGAGAAGTATTAGATAGAAAAACTCCCAGTCACTGGCAAGGGGGTGGCCAAAGATGGAGGGGGGAGAGATGCCGGGAAGACCCATGGGGCCCCGGGTAAGCCAGAGTTCGTTTCTGAGAACCAATACCACAAGTTCGGAAAATCCAAATGTGACGATGGCAAAGTAATCACCGGTAAGACGCAGCGTAGGGGCGCCCAGGATGGTTCCCCAGAGGGCGCCGTTGAGCGCGGCCAGAGGGAGGATGACCCAGAGACTTAGATCGTAATGGATGGACAAGAGACCTGAAGTGTATGCCCCGATCCCGTAGAAGCCAACGTATCCTAAATCTAAAAGACCTGTGAAACCGGGCACAATATTCAATCCTAAGGCCAGAATCATATAGAGGACCGCCGTGGTCATTATCCTGAGGACGTAGTTGGTTGAAGCGCCTAAGGGGAGCCAGGGCAAGAGAACGGCCAAGAAAATCAGGCTCAGAAAAACAAAGCGGGGATCCTTTTTGTATAATTGCCACCGCATTAGACCTTCTCCCCGATCTGTCTACCGATAAGGCCTGAAGGCTTGAATAGTATTACTGCTATCATGACTGCGTAAGAGATGCCGTCCCTGTACTCTGACGAAATATATCCTGCCCCCATAACCTCGGCTATGCCCAACACCCCACCCCCTAACATGGCGCCCGGAACACTCCCTATCCCTCCAAGTACGGCAGCGGCAAAGGCCTTGATGCCCGCGATGTATCCCATGGTGGGAAAGATGGCATTATAATAGAGCCCAACCAGAACACCGGCCATCCCACCCATTGCAGAACCTATGGCAAAGGTAAAGGAGATCACCCGGTTGACCCCGATCCCCATTAGGGCAGAAGTCGTCTTGTCCTGGGATATGGCCCGCATTGCCGTGCCGATCTTAGTCTTGTGGATGATCAGATGAAGGATGATCATGCAAACAACGGTAATAGAAAGGATAAAGACCTGAATCCAGGTCATTGATACCTCGCCTATGCTCAATGCCGGTTTTAGAAAGATGGCGGGAAACATGTCCCGGGGATATGACTTGATCTGCGAGCCCCAGATCATCATGGCCAGATTCTGAAGGAATATGGACATCCCGATGGCAGTGATGAGGGCGGCTAACCGGGGGGCATTTCGCAAGGGGCGATACGCAACAAAATCTAAAATAATCCCGAAACAGGCGCAGACTAAAATAGTAAGGATAAACGCAGCAAAAAAAGGGATTCCCAGGACCGTTACCATGGTATAGGCAAGAAAGGCGCCCAACATGTAGATCTCGCCATGGGCAAAATTTATCAACTGTATGACCCCGTAGACCATGGTGTAACCCACGGCTATAAGGGCATAAACCCCACCTAATGTGATACCATTCACTAACTGCTGGAGAAAAAGACTAGACTGATCGAGGAGGTTTTCCACTTTTCACTGATCACTGCAATTGTTTCTCAGCGCTCACCCACTTGCCGTTTTTGATCTTCTTGACATAGGCTTCTTTCAGACAGTCTCCGTTTTTATCAAAATAGGTCTTTCCGGCTACTCCGTCATAGGCTCTGTCCTTTGAATTAATGGAGGCCAGATAGTCGCGGATCTTCTCCCTGTTCCGGCCCACCGCCTTTATTGCCTGAGCACCAATCCCCACGGCATCGTAGGTATTTGCGGCAAACCAGTTGGGATCCTTTCCGAACTTTTTCCTGTAGGCCTTAACAAAGCCTGCAGCCTGGGGACCGGCCTTGTCCGGGAGAAATGGCGTTGTAACAAAAAGACCTTCTGTATCAGGGTTCTTTACCATAAGGTCGTCATCGAGCCCGTCAGCCCCGAAGAAGGCGACATTCTTCATGCCGAGGCTCCTTGCCTGGGAGATAATGAGCGTCCCCTGGGGCGCGTACCCGGGTATAAATATGGCATCCGGTTTCATCATCTTAAATTTGGTCAGTTGCGGTTTGAAATCGGTGGTATCAGCGGTATATGCCTCTGTACCCAAGACTTTGATGCCCAACTTTTTTGCCTCTTTCATAAAGGCCAACATCAAACCCATTGAGTAGTCATTGACCTCATAAAATATCGCCACCTTTTTGTAGCCTTTGACGATCTTGACGTATTTTGCCAAGAAGAGACCCTGAAAGTCATCTCTGTAGACATTTCGAAAATAATAAGGGCTCATCTTTCCGATACTGACATTGGTTGAAGCAGGAGAGATGGCAGGGAGTTTTGCTCCCCTGTAAATAGGGAGGGCCGCAAGGGTAGAAGAGCTGCAAAGGTGCCCCACCACCACCGAGACCTTGGGGTCATTGGCAAGTTTGGTGGCGACCGTGGCCGCCTCCTTAGGATCACAAAGCTCGTCCTCCAAGACAATGTCCACATTCTTACCGTTGATACCGCCAGCAGCATTGATTTCTTCTCCCTTCAATAACGCTCCGTTCTTCATCCCTTCACCAAACGACGCCAATGGGCCCGTAAATGGAGCGGCGATAGGGATTTTGATAGAATCTGCCCATGCGGCTCCAGTCAGCAGAATCCAGGCAAACAAAAAACAGCCTAATTTTCTCATGGCATCCTCCTTCAGGATTGATGATTGAAAAACCCGTAACGCCTAACCCGCAACCCATACGCGCTTAGCGCATGGCGCATAGGGCATGCTAAATGGTTTCCACTTTGCGCTTTCCGCTCTGCGATTCACCGCAATCTCTACGCCTTTCTCTTGCGGACCCTATCCTTTATCCTGTTTATATGGCCACGCCCCATCCCCTTGACCTCACAACCCAACTCAAAATAGGCTTCGATCTTCCGATCATCCAAGATCCCGAAGCAGTCCACCACCGCCAATGGCCCACCGGCCATTCTGACCACCTCTTTCGGATCCAGTTCTAAGTAGGGTTTGTGACGAACGGCAAAGATGACGGCATCTGATCCCTCCAATGCCTTTTCCAAGTCCGGGGTCATAGAAAATTCGGATAGGTGTTCCTGGTTGCGGAAAAACCGCGACCAGCTGGCTCCCACCGCCGGATAGGACTCCTGCTTTTCAAGTTCCCACCAGTGTTGCACGTAGGCATCATGGGCCTTGATCTCGGCCCCCATTTCAGTCAGTTTTCGAACAATGATTTCTGATCCGCTGTAGCGTGTATCCCCAACATCCTCCCGGTAAGAGACCCCTAACAAAGTGATCTGCGAAGCGGCAACAATACGTCCCATATTTCTCAGGGCGTCACGAACCAACTGGGCCGCATGTAACCCCCTTGTATCATTTATGTTTATTGCCTCGGGGGTAATTTTGAATATTTCATTCTCAAACCCCATGAGATGCTTGTATGCCCAGAGACCTAATCCACCATCTTTGGGAAGACAATAACCGCCTATTCCGGGTCCTGGAAACATTATATTGCTATGCGTGGGACGTACCTTGATGGCGTTAATAACCTTTATGATGTCAACCCCGTTGGTTTCGGCAAAGAGGCTCCATTCATTGAGAAAGGCCAGTATGGTCGCCCTGTAGCTGTTTTCCACGATCTTGCAGGTCTCGCTCTCGATCGGTCTGTCAAGCACTGTCAGGGGATACTCTTCCACATTGAGGACATCTGACAAAAACCGGGTAGCCTTTTCCCTGCTTTCCGGGTTTATCCCGCTGCATACGCGCCAGAAATCCCTGACCGATCTCACATACGCCTTCCCGGGCATTACCCTCTCGAAGCTGTGGGCCAACAGCGGTTCATCATCAATCCCTCGGGCCTTAAAGCCCTTTTTTATGAGGGGATAGGCTATATATTCGGTAGTCCCCGGGGGCACAGTGGTTTCTATCAAGACCATGCAACTGGCAGGTATCTTTGTCCCAATTATCTTGAAACTCTCTTCCAATGCCCCAATTTCTGCAAAACCTTTCCTGAGATTGCCCAATTCCTCCTTGAGAAAATCGCATTGAACATCAACGACCAAAACGTCTGCCAATTTGAGTGCATCGTAGGTGAAGGTCGCAGTAAGGGTCTTCTTCCCGTTTACGCACCGCTCTATCAGGGGGGCCACCTCCGGATCCTCGGCCTTGACCGGGGATATACCTCGATTAAAAAGGGGGATCTTCCAAAAGCTCCGGGGACTCGGCCTCTGCATACCGATGACGAACTTGTTGGGTTTCCCCGTTTTTTTATCCACGGAGTCGGCCACCACACCGGCCATAACAGCCCCCACAAATCCGAGGCCCATGACCACTACTATCTCGAACCCCTCTTCACGCCGTGCCTCTATTAGCTCTTTTAATCGGTCGTATTCCTCTAAATTATCGTCCTCCGTAGGGAGAGCAAATCTCTCCCCATCCGGGCTAACGGAATATTCCATATAGCAAACTTCCTCCTCGGTATTCTTTATTTGTTATTCGGCCACTCTGACAAGCCTGAAACCGGTGGTCTGATACTTGTTGGCGGGGTTACTTAAATTCCTGTTGGCGCATCGACATCTTTCCCCTGGCCCGTACCAGCTTCCTCCCCTGCGAACCTTGTCAGTCCCTGAGGCGGGTCCTCGCGGGTCTACAACTGCATCCTCGCCATATGATCCATACCAATCCTGGCACCACTCCCAGACATTTCCTTCCATGTCATAAAGTCCCCAAGCATTCGGCTTGTAGCTCTTAACAGAGGCAGGTTGATCCACCTGCAAACCCTTCGATTTAACATAGTCCTCACAAACGTCCATTTTCAACGTGTTATTGCCATACATGGCATCCTTGCAATCGATGGTCTCGCCCCAGGCATAGGCTGAGGAAGTCCCCGCCCTACAGGCGTATTCCCATTCCGCCTCTGTAGGGAGCCGATAGACTCCCTCATTGAGGGCATTCAGTTTTTCGATAAAATCGATGCAGTCCTGCCAGGAGATCTTTACCACCGGCATATGGTCTGTCCCTTTTTTTTTGAAAAAAAATCGCTCTCCCATTATGGCCCGCCACTGTTGCAGGGTCACTTCCGTTGTCTGCATGTAAAAAGGCTTGCTGATGGTTACCTGATGTTCTATCTCCATTTCTCTCCGATTTGGTTCATCCTGAGGGCTGCCCATTTTGAAGGTCCCACCTGGTATCAACACAAACTCCATACCAATGGAAATTGTTATGGTCTTTTCCAAGGCCTCCACGGGAAGAGGAAAAAGAGAGTTAAATATTAAGGCTGCAAAAATCAGGATAAATAACCTAATTGAATATCTTAATATATTAACCATTGGTGTCAGCGCCTCCTATATTGTCATTGAGAGTGAAGGATCAGAAAACCCAAGGTGAATCAAGATATCAAAAAACCCATACAAGGGAAAGGGAAAAATACTAATGGCCAGCCGCCTATATCATTTCCGCGATTTCATCAAGGCATCCGCAAACCTTTGATCTGACAGCGGCTAATCTGCCCGGTGCAATTTTCCCCGGTCCCGGTCCGGCGTAAAGATCCTGATTGATCTCAATCTGAACAGCGAACTTCCCCCTGTCAGCAAATGCTCCGGCATAATGAGTCGAAATAAAACCCGCTGTGTAGGGGCTATTTATAGAAACAGAAAATCCAGCCCTCAAAAAGGCCTGTTTCATAAAATTCAACAACCCTGAAGGGCAGGTAGTATCGCCCAAAGCCGGGGCCATCTTCCCCATATGATCGCCATTGTTACTCAGGATAATATCCTTCCTTTTCTTGCCCGCATCCGGGGCCTCGGGAGGACCGATACCGCTGAGGGAATGACAGTCAATCACACCTTTGATATGCGGCCGTGCTAACGCCTCTTTAAGTCGATTGTGGTAAGGCCAGTAATATTCCAGGAGACGGTCTGAGATCTCTTTTTCATCCGGGACCGCATCCGCATGATAGATGGAGCGCCCAAAATAATCTATCCGCGCAATCACACCCTTATGATCCCGGCGCTCGGGGTCTCTGTTCAAATCCACCACCAGTCTGCTCCATTCTGAGCACAAAATGTCTCCTGCCTCTAAAGAGCCAAAGATCTCTCTCGTCCCCAAATCTATTGAGTCTGAGATTTCATTATTGCTGAGAGCAAGGTCCGCCCTTATCCGCTCAGGTATCCGCTCCGAACAGTGGGGTATGGATATGATAAATGGAAGTTTCACAACGCTTCACCTCGGTGGGTACCGGCCGAAAATCCCGTTTTTGAGCAGGGATGCTCGATGCACGTAAAGTTCTTGCTCCTTGCGCCTTGCGTCTCACGCCCAGATGTAGGGTCTTCAGCCTTTCCATCTGTTTTCAGTCGCCAATGCGCAATCATCAATTTTACTCCGTTAAATCCGTTTTGGCGTTCATTTAACCGGGGCGTCCATCCCATAGACCCACTCCAAGACAGTGCGGGCATGCTGCGACAATCTCCCGTTGTTATCCGAAATAGGATAGGAAAAGAGGAGATGGCATAACCTGCCGAGAGGATCGGTAAAAACTGCCCCGTTCCCGCCAACATCAGGAGGCCCGTCAACCAATACAAACTGGTTCTCATTTTGGATATCCCTGTATTCCAGTGAATCTCTTATGAAAAAGAATCTCTTTTCATCGGGTTCATATTCGTAAAGCCCGGGCAGTAACTGGTCAAACCGGATTTTCTGCCCCCCTTCAGTGAGAAAGAGTAGGAGATGGCTGCCCTTCATCGGTCTGGCATATTGTTTGTTCAGCTCTTCAACGTCGAGTTGGTATGGGAGATCCAGAAACTCGAGCATGTGAAATATATCCAACGGGATGATCCCATTCTGAAGATGCAGGAGCGATAGCATGGGAAAGGCCCCGGTAAAACGGGGATTGATCTCAATCGGGCAGATTCCCCGGTCCCCCTCATCAATAATGAAATCAATCCCTAAGATCCCTCTATACCCAAGGGAAGCAACATATTCTCCAATCCTGTTGGCCTGCTTCAGGGCATCCTCTCGAATGACCGAAGACCAGAGTGTCTCATCCCATACGTGGCCGCAAAATATACCGTCCTCTAAAAAATCGTTGCAATAGGGGAGATCAACAAGCTGTTTCTGGAGCCCTGATATCAGGTTCCCGTGTCTTGTAATGCAGATGGCCACACTTACCGGAAGCCCCTCTATAAACCTGCGAATGGAGACAGATTTCAGCCGAACCCCCCGCCAAAAATCCCCTCTCAACCTCTTCACAAGTAGATCATACGCCTCGGCTGAACGGACAAAGAATGTCCCCCGACCGCCACCCTGGCCGATATCCGGAAGCTGGATCACTAACTCCGGACCTAACATGGAGGCCCACTCTTCATACCCACGCTCACGGATTACCTCGATCGGCCAGATCGCCCCCGGTACCCGGCGAAGACCAAGCCCTGCTCCCATCTGTTGAAAAAAAGCCCTTTCCCTGAGCCTGAGGCGAAGGCCTGCGGAATTGGCCAAAAGAACCCAGTCCTCTTTCTTGGCCAATTTCTCCAACTCAGGATAATTCTGATACAATAAAAGGTGTTTCGGGTCGGGAAGTTTGTTTAGATACCCCTTTACAAACTGATGGGCGAGTAGACGGGCGGAATCGCGGCCGTTTTCCGGGAGAGAACCGCCTGTTTCTTCTTCAAGACAAAAGATTTCCGTTTTTTTCCTTAGCAGGGATAAGTCACCGGTTTTTCTCAAGCTTATAATGCGGTAGGAATCAAGAAAATAGGTGGGTATGATCCTGGGAAAGGCCGTCATGCCCACGCCGACAAAAGTACCGTTCATAGATTCAAACAGGTCTCTAACGTGGTCTAATTCCCGCAAGAACATTCATTCTACTCAAGAAACCTGATCTGCAACCATTCACGGAGCAATGGCGGGGTGGGTTGATGGGAAAACAGGAATTGGGCTGCAAAGTCAGATACCATCTTTAATTTCAGTCTCTCCCATAGATCACGCCTCATGCATCGCTTCCAGACGAAAGCAGGCCACAAGATGTCCATCACCAAACGGGCTTAAATTAGGGTGCTTCCGGCCGCATCTATCTTCATCTGCTGCCGCGCACCTTGGAAAGAAAACACACCCCACATCTTCCTCCGCATCACGGGCCTTGGTGAGAAGGCTGCCATAACGCCTCGCATCCCGGTCATGTCCGAACTTGGGCACGGCATCGAGGAGGGCCTGGGTATAAGGGTGCTTCGGATTCCGGATCACTTCTTCTGCCGGGCCCAACTCCACCAGGTTCCCCCGATAGATCACAGCGACCCTGTCGCAAAGGTACCGCGCCGCAGCGAGGCTATGGGTGATAAACATCTGTGTTACCCCAAGTCTACTCCTCATCTCTAATAAAATATTAAATATTTGTGCTGAAATGGAGGCATCGAGCATGGAGGTCGGTTCGTCAGCGATAACGAATTCGGGGTTCAAGATCATGGCCCGGGCAATGGCAACCCTCTGTCTCTGGCCCCCACTCAGGCGATGAGGATACCGAAAAAGGAAGTCATCGGGCGGCGAAAGGCCGACTGCGTGCAGGGTCTCTCTGGCCAAGTCCTTTCTGGTGGAGGCATTCCCCATTCCATGGATTTTAAGGGGCTCCGACACCGTATCATAGATGGAACGCTGGGGATTAAGGGATTGATAAGGATCCTGAAAAATCATCTGGACTTCGCGCCGGAACTCTTTTCGCGCGCGTCCCCTCAACCCAATAATTTCGCGGCCTTCCAGGAATATTTTCCCCGAACTCACATTTTCAAGACCGACAATCAAACGACCCACCGTTGTCTTGCCACTGCCGCTTTCCCCCACCAAGCCAAATATCTCTCCCTTAAATATATCGAAGGAGATCAGATTCAGCGCAGTGACATCCTTGCCCGAGCTGCCAAAAAAAGCCCCTTTGGTCTTATATATCTTGGTTACGTCTCTTATTTCGAGGACAGATTCATCTCGCTTATCCATTCAGCACCTGCAACAGAGGGTCTTGTGTCCCGGACCTGTCTCAACCCATTCAGGCGTTTCTGTCTTGCAGGAGGGCCCTGGCCCAGAACAACGATCACAGAAACGACATCCTGCCGGCGGGATCACCAGATTCGGTGTTTCACCCGGAATAGGGATCAAATCACTCTTCTTGCCTGTCACCGTGGGAAAAGATGAAAGAAGCGCCTTTGTGTAGGGATGGGCAGGGGATTCAAAGACCTCTTCCCTCGGCCCGAACTCCACCAACTGGCCTGCATACATTACACCGATATCCTTACACATATCCGCTACAATGGAGATGTCGTGGGAAATGAATATGATGCTGAGATTAAACTCCTTTTGCAAATCCTTTATCTCTCCTAAGATCTGATCCTGAACAATGACATCTAACGCCGTGGTGGGCTCATCGGCAATAATCAACTTTGGGTGACAGGCCAATGCCATGGCAATGATAGCCCTCTGTTTCATCCCGCCACTGTACTGGTGCGGATAATCTCTCAGGCGGTCCCGTGGTATCCCGACAAGGTCAAAAAGGGCCTCAACCTGCCCCATCGCCTCTTCCTTTCCAATGGAAGGGTCGTGAACCAATATTGCCTCTGCGATCTGATTTCCCACCCGCTGTACAGGGTTCAGGGCATTCATGGCCGCCTGAAAGATCATGGCCATCTCTCGCCATCTGATCTTTCTTATCTCCTCGTCAGACATCTTTAAGGTATCTTCTCCATCAAAGAGAATCCGCCCCTCGCTGACCGAACCGTTCGGGGGGAGTAACCCCATCAAGGCCATGCCGATGGTGGTCTTTCCACAACCTGACTCTCCCACAAAGCCTAAGGACCCTCCCTCCTCCAAGCTAAAAGAGACCCCTTCAACCGCCTTGACATAGCCTTTCTTGGTATTATAACCGATGCTCACGTTTTCCACTTCTAAGAGGGTCATTTAATCCGTCTGGTCCTCCTTTCTCAGCCTCGGGTCGAGCACTTCATCCATAGCCCTCCCTAACATGTAAAAGGAAAGCGTGATCAATGAGATGCAGATCCCCGGGGGAAGGAGCCAGTATGGGGCCTGAAACATGTTGCCGGTCTTCCAGACCCACTGGAGCATCATGCCCCAGCTTACAGTGCCGGGATCACCGAATCCCAAGAAAGCGAGGGCGGCTTCGGTAATAATTGCGGAGGTGACCCGAAATGTCATAAACAGAAAGGCGAGAGGTAGCACATTAGGCATGATATGCATAAATATGATCCGGAAATGGGAGGCCCCCGCCACCTTGGCGGCCTCTATAAAAGGCCTCTGCTTCAGGGAAAGGGTCTGCCCCCTGATTATCCGGGATACCCCCGGCCACCTGAACAGGGCGATAATCAGGACAATGGTCCAGATGTTGAGCTGTCCAAAGACCGCGGCGAGGAGCAGTACCACAAGTAGTGTTGGCATGACCATGATCATGTCTGCCAATCTCATCAGAAGGGTGTCTATAAATTTCCCCATATATCCGGCCGTCATGCCGATGGATACACCCAGGACAATACTCATTACTGCGGCCGAGATTCCCACCATAAAGGCGATCCTGGCGCCTGCCAGGAGCTGGCTCAGGATATCCCGGCCCATGAAATCCGTTCCCAACCAATGTCTCAGGCATGGAGCGGAGCAGGATGTAATTTCCGGATCGACTCCTGTCATCGGGTTGTACATGGGGCTTATCCATGGAGGGATGTAGCTGCACAGGGCCATCAAGGCAAAAATAATCAGGAGGGTAAGGCCTATCTTCCCTAAGAGATTCTGTTTGAAAATAGACCACCCCTCCAGAAAGGAGTTGAGCAAGGGATATCTTTCTCTGGTTGTCATGTTATTGTTTTGCTTAAATGCCATTTCTTACGCAACTCACTGACCCCCTAATCCGGATAAGCAGGGACCAAAAAGAGATTTTACCACGACGCACGCGAAGGACACGAAAAGCCAGTTTCTTAGCAGTTTTATTATGCCTTCGTGCTCTTCGTGGTGAACAATTTTCTGCGCGTTTTGAACCCGGATTTACTCAGGGCCTAATACCTGATCCTCGGGTCCAGATATGCATAGAGTACATCGACCACCAGGTTGGAAACCAGAACAACCCCGGCAATCATCAAGAAACAGGCCTGTGCCAACGGATAATCATTCTGACTGACTGAAGAGACCAATTCCCTCCCTATGCCTGGCCAGGTGAAAACCGTTTCCGTCAGGGCGCCCCCGTTAATGGAAAATGCCAGGCTGAGCCCCACGCTTGTGACCACGGGAAGGGCTGCGTTTGGGGCCGCATGATGGTCTCGGATCACCTTTTCCTCAAGGCCCTTGGCCCTTGCAGTCAAGATATAATCCTCTTTCAGGGTCTCCAACATGCTACTCCGCATGATTAGGAGGTAGGCCCCGAAATGTATCAAAAAGAGGGTGGATAAGGGGAGGACCATATGATACATGACATCTAAGGCCCTCGCTATAAAACCGGCTTCCGGATCAAGCCATACCTCTTCCGAAATCATGCCGTTAATGGGAAACCATCCAAACTTGTAGGCAAATATCCAGATCAGAATCAAGGCGAGCCAGGGGAGAAAAAGGGTATGGGTAACCAGGGCCCCGATGGTCATCAGCGAGTCTATTTTTTTACCCTTGTGCCATGAGGCTATTTTGCCCAAGAATACGCCCACGAGCGCCGAGAGGATAATCGATGTAGTGAAGAGCAGAACGGTGTTAGGGAGGCGGTTCCATATGATATCCACGACCGGTTCCCCATAATGGAAGGAAAACCCGAAATGACCCGTGAAGAAATTCTTGAGATATATGAGATACTGAATCCCTAACGGTTGATCAAGGCCCAATTGGACGATCAGGATTTCTGCATCCTCCTGAGTCATATCCGGATCGACCATCATGGAAACAGGATCCCCCGGGGCCAAGCGGAAAAGCAAAAAGAGCACCGTAAGGATCACAAAAAAGATGATTATGATCTGAATCATCCTCCGGATGATGTATTTTCTCAGTTCCATAGTACCTGTTCTAACTCACATTTGAAATGGCAATCCCTCAATCCTATATCACATCGGTTTCAACTGGCAAAAAGACCACATATTTCCGACGCCCCCTAACATCTGGACCCAGCCTGTAAACCGGCCCTTGCGGACTGCCTCAATCAGTTTTGGATCGTAAAGCGGGATATAAGGCACATCCCCGATGATGATCTTCTGCATCTCCCATATCAGACTCCTCCGCTTGTCACGGTTCATGGCGCTTGCAGATTCATTGGCGATCTTGTCAAAGTGAGGGTTATTATAGCCGCTCATGTTCCACCCCCGCTTTTTGTCATTGGTTGAGATGAAAAAATTCCTCAAATAATCGGGGTCAAGAGAGAGATTTCCATAACCTAAGACGAACGAATCAAAGTCATGTTTCACCTTGACCTGCTGGAGCAAGGCCCCAAAGGCCATCGGCTTGGAATAGGCGGGAATGCCCAACATCCTGAGCCACTCCTGCATCATCATACCGCACATGGCACGGTGCGGATCATAATCTGCCGGGGGTGTCAATATGGTAAATTTCTCCATGGTCTGCCCGCCAGGGAGCTTGATTCCCTCCCCGTTGACCACCTTTCCCGCACCGTTAACAGGCGGGACTTCCCAGGTGTAACCTGCATCACGAAGGATCCCGAAGGCCTTCTTGATACGGGCTTCCCTGTCAAGCCCTTCCCCGTATCGGGGGACGTCCGGGCAGTACCAGAATGCATTTCCCGGAGGGATGATGGAATACATCCTTATCCCGTATCCCTGCAGTATCCGTTTGATAATAAAATCATCGTCAACCAGGATAGCAATGGCCCGTCTCAGGTTAGCATCATTAAATGGCGCTTTTCTGACGTTGAAACCCATATAGTAAAGGGCGCTCTTCTCGTTTTGAAATAACTCGATATCGCGATTTCCACGGAGGTCCTCAAGATACCCCGGTTGGATGCCCCACCAGAACATATCAATGCTCCCCTTCTTTAAGGCAAGAATCGATGCATCAGAAGTCCCGAAGATCTTAAAAATGATCCCATCTATATAGGGCCCGAGGAGCCGGCCCTGTATCTTTTGCCCGGTTCCAAAAAAATGCTTATTCTTTTGCAGGTATAGATAAGTCCCATCCCGCCACTCCTTCAGCACAAAGGGGCCGCTGCTGATGGGGTTTTTTATCTTCTCGTTAAGAAGCGTTCCTAAAGGCTTTTTGGTCTTCCTTGCCGCAGCGATTATGTCCGTCCACTCCTTTTTCTGGACAATCGGCGTGGTAAGGGTTCGAGAGACAAATATGGCCTTTGGCTCTTTGAGAAAAAACTTTACGGTGTGTTTGTCCGGTGTCTCAATCTTGCTGATAAATTTCCATTTGGAATAGTACCGCGGGACCTTGAACTCATTTATAAAATTCCCTGTAAATGCCACATCCTCTGAAGTCAATTCCGTGCCGTCAGACCACTTGGCAGGCCTGATTTTGACCGTGTAGCAAAGGGCTTTTTCATCAAACAGGGGCGGCTCTGCGGCTAACCATGGGATGAGTTCCAGGGTCCCGGGATCACGCACATAAAGGGGTTGATAAAGCAGTCCCAATACCTTCCGGGACCATGTGTCGCTGGCCCGCCAGACATTGAGGGTCTTTGGCTCCTGCAAGAGGCCCACCTTGAGCATGTTCGCGGCAGAGGCGGTTGAAGCAAGACGACTGCCGGTAAGCAACATGGCGGCACAGGCAATAATCAGAACCCAACGACAGGAAGACATTTTTTGTTTTACATTCATACGGGGCATAGCTTTTCCTTTCTTTATGTTAGGGTTATTTTGTTTACGTATTTCGAGAGGGAGTTAATCAACGCTCCTGAAAAGTCTAAAGGTTTTCAGATAATTAATTTTACAAGTTATATACCCCGGCGCTCACTGGCCTGCCCCCGGATTACATTTCAGCGACCTTCTGTTCAATAAAATCGATTACCTTGGTTTCAAGCCTTGCCTTTTTTAACCGGTTTATTCGAGGAATGCCTCCCGGGCTGACGCAATTAATTTCTACCATCTTATCGCCTACCACGTCAACACCTACAAAGAACAGACCGTCTTTTATCAGGTCACCCTTAATCGCATGACAGATTTCCAGTTCCTTATCGGTCAAATCGTGCCTATATGCCTTTGCCCCCGCGTGGATATTGGTCCGGAATTCCCCTTTGAGAGGCTTTCTTCTCATGGCGCCTAAGACCTCCCCATTCAACAGGAGTATCCGCACATCGCCCCCCCTCTTCACCACATCTAAATATTCCTGAACCATGATAGGCTCCCTCTCCGGGTAAGAACGGTATGCCCTGACATAGTAGTTGATCAGTGAATGCAGGTTCTCCTGGTCCTTTATACTCACCTTGATCACCCCTTCTCCACCATATCTCTGAAGCGGCTTTACCACCATAGCGCCCCCGAAATCATTAATGATTTTTCTGAGTCGCACAGGATCTCTCGATACGTGGGTTTCCGGAATGATATCCGGAAAGTTGAGGATATAGAGCTTGCTGTTGGCTATGATCTGACCGGATGCACTGTTGATCATAAAGACCTTGTCGCTCACCGACGATAAGAACTCCATGGTCTGGTAGACCAGGGGAGGATTCTTCCTCAAAAAAAGGGCGTCAAGATCTGTGACGGTCTCGAATATGAGTTCATCCCTTTTAAGGCAGTTGATAAGGGAGCGCCAGTATTTCCTCATGGAGAGATCGGGCTTCACCGAGATATTGCGCATCCTGGCCACCACCTCGTTCTTGCGTATATAAATATCGTGGGGTTCGAGAAAATAGACGCTATGCCCTCTCTGGTTGCACTCATACATCAGGCAACTGGTCGTTTCATTTTCAGGCTCGATCGATTCCAGCCTATCCATTAAAAAGGCTATGTTCATGATGTTCCTCTAAACTTATCTTCCACATATCGAATAATCTCGGAGGCAATGTCAAGCTCCGTGGCCTTTTCAAGCCCCCTGAAACCTGGAGAATAATTCACTTCAATAACCCTTGGAGCGCCATCTTCACCCACAATGATATCTGTTCCGGCGATCTCAAGCCCTAAGACTTTAGCCGAGCGGACAGCCAAATCCGACAGTTTTGGGTCCAAGGTCACCCCCTTCCCCTGCCCCGCAAGGTGAATATTTGACCTGAAATCATTGGGGTTTGGTATTAGCTCCATGGCCCCGGTTACCCTGTCGCCTATGACAAAGGCACGAATTTCCCTTCGCCTGCGGGGCGCAATATACTCCTGGACCAGAAGCCCCCTTGAGTTATCCTGCAGATTATGCATGACAAATTCCGCAGTAACCGGTGAGTCCACCAAGGCCACTCCGCTTCCCTGCCTGCTGCTCGGCATCTTTGCCACCACAGGGTAGCCTCCAAGCCCTTCCACAGCCTCTTCGAAACCCGGGAAATTGACCACAAGATAGGTGCCAGGCACACTAATGCCATTACTCGCCAAGGTCTGGAGAGTCAAGAATTTATTTCTCGCTAAAAGGATCGCGTGAAAGCCATTCACCACCGGGACGCCTGAAAGCTCAAAATGACGGACGACACCTAAGGCATAATCATTGATTGTAGCCCCTATCCTGGGCAAAAGGATGTCCGGTCTATCACTCCCCTGAATTTTGAGCGCCGGCAGGTTATGATCGATCTCAGAGAGGCAGTCTCTTGTGTGTATGAGTCTGACCCCGTGTCCTGATTGGGATGCTGCCTCGATCAACCTTTGATTGGGGTGGTATCCCTTGTCTCTTACACTGAGAATTCCGATATCCATAGGAAAGTGCCTAAAGTGAGCTAAAGTGACTAAAATGCCTAAAGTGAAGAATCTTGCTGGAAACCCGCTCGGTGAGAGGTTAATTCAACAAAAAATACCCACACCCGGAACTCGCAACCCGCAACCTAACAAATACCCAGTACCCAACCCACAGATCATCTAACCACGACCTGCAGATCCGACAGGATACGTTCGATTTCATTAGAAGATTGTCTGTTGGCAGAGCCTCTCTTTATAGCCAATCGAAGGTCCCTCTTCAACCTAAAAAGTTCCTTTATCTCCTTGGGGGAGTACCCTTCTCCCCTGAGCAGTTTATAGATCTCCTCAACATAGGCCTGGCCATCGGTAAAGCTCCTGTCGATCCTTTTCAACATATGAGACATCAGCCGGGATGCCTCCACCGAATCCATGGTATCGTGACGCCATGCCAGGCCAAGACCCTTCAGGCCTAAGGCTTCTCTCTCCTGGTGTACCAGGGTATTGCCGGTATAATAAAAGAGGTATGGATGATAGTAGGGCAAACCGCTCTCATTAATAAAATCAATGGTTTCGGCAAATGTATCAGAGGTCTCTCCCGGGTAGCCGATAATAAAACTCCCCCTGCTTATAATGCCGTAATCGTTGAGCATCCTGATCGCTTCAAAGGACTGTTCCTTTTTTAGCCTCTTGTCCATATTATCCAAAATAGTCTGGCTCCCGGACTCGAGCCCGAGATCTAAAAACTCACACCCTGATCTCTTCATCAGTTCAACCAGATCAGGGCTCAAGGCGCTTGCACGGGCAAAGGACGACCAGGTAAAACCAAACTTCTCCCGTATCATCATTTCCAGTACTGCCTTGATCCTGGTCTTATTTGCCGTGAAGTTATCGTCGGTAAATCGCACGTGCTTTATAAAGCCTAAGGTCTCAATCTTCTTCAACTCCTGTTTGAACACGTCAATGGATTTGTAGTGGACCTCCGGAAACAGCCAGTGATAGGTGCAGAACCGACATCTGTAGAAACAGCCCCGGCTGCTGTTCACAGGGAGTGTATTGCGCAGATATTCCCGTGGAATTCTGTCCCATGAGATAGCCATCTGGTCCATCCGGATTTCTTCCTCTTGCCGGGGGGTAAAGGCCATGTTTCCCCGTTCGTCAAAATAGGCCAGGTTAGGGACTGAACTCAGAACCCTTCCCCGCTTCAGGGCCTCGAGCAGCTTCACCAGGGTCTGCTCTCCCTTGGCCTCCACCACAAAGGCATCCACTTTACCGTCAAAACCGGACAGGAATCGAAGGGTCCTTTTTGAGAATCCCTCCCCTGCATTCAAGACCTTCTTAACTAACATGCCCCCGGCTATTATAGGGACGTGGGGAGCATGCTGCTTGATCTGCCTGGCCATCTCCTTGATGTCATTCATAAAGATGAAATTAGAGGAAATACAGACTGCCAGGGGGTTTTCCCCGAGGAGATCGGGCAGGTTGCCCGTAGCGTAATTTTGTACAATGATCGGGTCATATCCATATTCAAGCAGGTATTGATACAAATATATGCCATTCAGGGTGACCGTATTGGCCAAAGAATAGTGCTCAGTCACATTCTTCGGCGTAATCTCCGGAATGCGACGCCCCCCCTTTACAAAATTCATGAGATCGAGCAGATCCATATACCGGTCATTCATGAAGAGCAGGGAATCCCGGATATTCCGGTGCACGCCCTTTTGAATGGCCAAGAGATCCAGGTCGGGAAACCGGGCCGACTGCCTCTCGGCCCTCTCTTCGGCATCAGCCAACTTCCGCCCTAAATAGGCATCATTGTCCAATGGCTGGTTCTGGGCAATTATTATGACTTTAGGGGATTTCACAGTTGATTCCAGGTTTTCCTTCTATACATTTCAAAACCTTATAGCCCTTTGCCAGACAATTTGTCAATAATGGGCCATAGCCTGATGGCACGTTGAGATACAGGGAGTGCCATATGAAAACAATGTCCTGTGCCTGCTTTTACTTTTTAGAGTATTTTTTATTTGTTTTCAATAGCACATCAGTGATATTATTGCTCATACCAGACGGGAACCCATTTGATCGGTTTTGGAGGGGAAACATGCATTATGACACAGCAGTGAGGGCCTATGCGTCCAAACGAATTGAGGAGATCGAGTCCGCGGATATCATTATGGGCATCCCTTGTTTCAATAATGAACAGACCATTGCCCATGTGGTCCGGATGGTAACCCACGGTCTTGCCGAACACTACAAAGAGAAAAGGTGCGTGATACTCATTGCCGATGGCGGATCTACGGATGACACCAGAGAGGTGGCAAAGGAGTTTGAGATCAAGCCGTGGCAGGAAAAGGTGGTCACTATCTACAGGGGACCGGGGGGGAAGGGAACCGCGCTCAGGTCTGTATTTGAGGCAGCCGTACGCCTTAAAGTACGTGCGTGTGCGGTAGTGGATTCAGATCTCCACAGTATTACCCCTGACTGGGTGAAATATCTGCTTGATCCCGTGCTTACCAAAGATTACCAGTTTGTGGCTCCGGTCTATCTCCGACACAAAAACGATGGGACCATTACAAACAACATCGTGTATAACCTCACCCGGGCCCTTTACGGCAAACGGATCCGCCAGCCCATAGGCGGGGACTTTGCCATCTCAAGGGACGTGGCGAAATTCTATATAGCGCAGGATGTATGGGATACGGACGTTGCCCGGTACGGGATCGATATATGGATGACCACCAATGCCATCACCCAGGGCTTTCGTATCTGCCAGTCCAATTTAGGGGTCAAGATTCATGATGCCAAGGACCCCGGCCAGCACCTTGGTCCCATGTTTCGGCAGGTACTCTGGACCATCTTTTCTCTTATGGAGCGACATGAGAGTTGCTGGAAAGGGATCAAGGATAGCCAACCGGTGGAAGTCTTCGGGTACGAGGGATCTGTGGAGCCAGAACCGGTAATAGTAAACTTGGAGGGAATGATCGACCATTTTAAAACCGGCTTCCAGCAATTTTCTGCACTCTGGACGGACATTTTTTCTCAGACTTGTATGGATGCGATCGAGAATGCCGCCCATATGGATTCAAGCCAGTTCACCCTTCCCACCGATGCATGGGTCCGGATTCTCTATGAATTAGCGGCCACCTTTCACTCCTGGAGCGTCAATCGCTACAAGCTCGTTGATCTGATGACTCCCCTCTATTACGCAAGAGTCGCCTCATTTGTGCGACAGAGCTGGGAGATGTCGTCTCAGGAGGCGGAGGATTTAGTGGAAGAACAGGCCCTGAAATTTGAGGAACAAAAGGACTACCTCATTCAGGTCTGGGATGAGAAATTCGCTCAAGCGGCCGGGCCATGAAAAGGACAATCCTGTCAGGCATCCTTTATTCTTAAATGGCCTCCTGTCTGACCTCCTGGCTCCATGATCCGCAGATCAAGCGGTTTGGAGGTATCGAGATGCACATCTTGCTGGGGGAATGCAATAACAATACCCGCCTCCCGGAAAAGGTCATCAATGCGAAAGCGCATATCACTTTCAATCCTTCTACGTTCCATGAGTCGTCCCATGCTTAACCAGAAGTAGACTTCAAATATCAGGGAATTGTTCCCGAAGTCTGTGAAGAGGACGAAAGGCTCTCGGGCTTTCAATATCTTTTCGTGATCACGAGCCGCTTTGAGCATTAATCTTGCGGCTTCACGCGTATCTGTTCCATAGGCGACTCCCACCGTCACTTTAGCGCGGACCTCCTTGTCTGAGAGAGTCCAGTTTGTAATGCTCTTTTCCAGAAAGCTACTGTTGGGTACAAGTATATGCACGTTACCGGCAGTGCGAATACGGGTGCAACGCGCACCCACATCTTCCACTGTGGCAAAATTACCCTCCACTTCGATCATGTCATTTATTTTTATCGGCCGTTCAGCCAGGATAATAAAGCCGCTGATAAAATTATTGATCAGGTTCTGCGCGCCAAAACCCACTCCAATGGCGATGGCACCGCCAAGAAAGGTAAAGGCTGTCAGGGGTATATTAACAACATTCAGGGCAAAAAGAACGGTCAGAAGGAGAATGAGGAAGTAAAGAATTTTCCCGGCTGCCGCAACAGCGGTTTGATCAAGGAGCTTTCGCAGGGCCTTTAGTTGATTCTCGGTATGATCTCTTATGGTAGGATCTAACTTCTCTCCCGATAGCTGTTTTTCGATTGCAGCGATCTGTGATTGCAGCCCGGCACGGGAATTCTGCTGGATATGGATGAGACGACTGATGTTTTTGATATTGTCCTCGGCCTCTTTCTCCCATATAGGCAATTGTTCATATTTCAGATCTTCCTTCAATAGGGCATAGCGGCGTTGCCAGACCTGTTGTTCCTGATTTAACATTTGCAGCATGTTTTGACTTTGCTCTAAAACCTCCTGGTAGGTCTCGCGCCATGCCTCGCGTGCTTTGAAAAGGGCGCCAGCTTTAGCCGCGGTCAGTTCGTCAGTTCCCTGAGCAGCCTCAGCGCTTTCCCGGGCCTTTTTCCAGGCGGTTTCAACCTCCTGTTGCTCATTTATCAGCGTTCTTATTCGTAATGCAAGACCTGTCCTACGTTCTTCCAATGAGCGGAGATGGTACCTCAGCTCATCATCATTAAAAGATAGATGGGCCTTGATCCAGTTAAGATGTTTTTGGGCAATGCTCCTTTTAAATTCTGCCAGGCTAAGCCCCATGGTTGCGTTTTCACGTTTGATTTTTTGAAGATCGAAGACAGCCTGGGCCAATTCCATTTCTATCCGTGTCTGTTCAAACTGCCAGTTTAGTTCAGGACTTTTCTTTGTATCCAGTTTTTCCCTGATACCCCGAAGTTTTTGTTTTGCCATTTCAAGCCTGGATGAAGCATCCTCAATTGATTTTTTTGTCAGCTTTATATCCATGCCCCCTGTTTCCATCCCTCGATCAGCAGCGGCTAATTGGTCGAGGAACTTGTCGTACAGGCTCAAGGAATAGGGGGGCGGCGGGAGAAGATCCATCAACTTTTGATCTTTTTGTCCCACTTCCAGGGCAGCCTTTTCCTCTTTCATGGATACCTGCTTTTTTATAGCACTCAACTGCTCCTGGTAAACGGCTTCCAGAGCCCTGAGTCTTGCAATTCGATCTCCCAGTTGGTCTTTGGTGATGCCCATTTGATCAAACGCCTTTTTTCCCCCTGCTTCGATGGTGGCCTTCAATCTTTTTTGAATCGCATTCAGTTTATCCTGTAAGGGAAACGGGTCTGTCTTTTGCAATCCCTTTTCCCGGCCCGCTTCTTCCGCTATCTGTTTGGCTGCATCGGCCTGTATAGCAGTGCCCTGAATCACAACAAGAAACAGCAGGATTACGGGGATCCGTTTGACAACGGATACTCCCTTTCGGAGGCGGTCTTTGGCCTCAATCAAATCCGCAGC